>FRDC01004779.1_pt1 | contig 178842 bp, 182 predicted proteins | sample 1106171 | NCBI WGS metagenome assembly FRDC01 (sample SAMEA3930566, study PRJEB13176) | freshwater metagenome | biome: Drinking water system; feature: drinking water; material: water | place: Singapore | collected 2014-12-20 | reverse complement strand
CATTCACTTGAGGAACATTGTGGTAGACCAGTTTATAGATTGTTGAGTTTTTCCAGAAGCCGATTCCTATAAACCCCATCATGTCCACGAAATGCATCTATATGTTTTCCTCCAGGAACAGACCAAAATTCTTTAGGTTCACGAGCGGTTTCATATATTTTTTGACCTAAAGAATAATCCACCGCCTGATCTGCGTCCCCATGGACTACAACTAAGGGAATAGGAGCTAAGTTTGCAACCGCATCTCCAGGTGCATATTCATCATTCGGAATAATCGGTGAAAGAGATCCTAGCATCCATCCCATTCCTTTATTCTCTAAAACTTTTTCAACAACTTCTTTGTATGAAGAAAATGTGGAGTCTGCCACAATGAGTGAGGGAGTGATTTCTGATTTTAGGTCTAGAACCGTTTTGAGTGCTACCGCTCCTCCCAGACTTTGACTAAATATAACTAGAGGCAAGCCTTGAGCTAATTGATGAGCCAATTTTAGCGCTGCGTGACCATCTGAAATCGTAGCTTCAATTCCTGGGGTTCCCTCAGATTTTCCATATCCTTGGTAATCAAAAATAAAAAAATCATACCCATATTCCAAGATCCAAGTGAGCATGCGATAGTGCGAAGTTAAATTTTGAGCATTACCATGGAAAAACACAAAAACTGCTTTCGTCCCTAAAGGTGAAGTGGAGCGAAAATACCAACTGTGGAGTTTTTTGTTTTGTGAGTTTTTAAACCAAATCTCTTCTGGAGTTATTCCAAATTCTTTTGGGTCCGAGTAGATTTTGTTGTCTGGATAATAAAGATAAGAGTCACATGCAGATATAAAAATACAGACGGCTAACAAAACAGGTCGAATGGATTTCATCCTTACAATGATCTCTTAGATTGAAAAGCAACGAAAGGGTGGGATTAAAATAAAGGCCCACCCTTACCTAATGAATAGATCGGATCAGGTCCTAAGTATTTTAAAAATATCTTAAATTTAGAGTTAAAGTGCGTCAGTTTTTTGGCTTAATTTGCTGAGGTATTTCTTCGGGTATTTCAGTTATTTCTTTAAGACCATTTGAGGTGTGCTGCGAGAATTTTTTCCATACGGATATGGAATTCGTAGGGAGTAAGTTCGTTCTTTTGGCTTGACCTACAGTTGGTTTGACCAAAAAGAAGAATGTTAGAAACCCTGTAGACCAAAAAATATATAAATTTAAATTTTTCATTTTTAAAATCAAATTTTTTCTAACTCATTTAAAATAATCTGCGGGGTTAAAATCTGTGGAAGAATCCTAGGCTCTCCATGGGGTGTTTTTCCATAGAAAACATAGACAGGGACGCCCGATCTACCATAGCTAGCAAGAGCTTCAGTGATTTCCGCATTCTCATTGGTCCAATCTCCTCGCATCAGAATCACGTTTTTCTCTTTGAATTTTTCCATCACCGCAGATCGATTGATGGCCATTTTTTCGTTCACTTGGCAAGTGATGCACCATGCAGCTGTAAAATCGATAAACACGGGTTGCCCCTGACTACGGAGTAGTTCAAGCCTAGTTTTTGAGTAAGGCTCCCAAACTACTTTTTCATTTTGTGTGCTGGTGAGAGAAGCTTGAAATAAAAAATAAATGGCTGTGATTAAAGCTATTACTAAAGAGACGGTTGAAATCTGACGGCTTTTTGTCCCTCCACGCTTGAGTTGTAGTGTTTCTCCGTAAAGATAAGCAACTAAACTCAAAAGGACTAAAGCGATTAAGATTTGTAGAAGCGCTGCATGTCCAGCTTGCTGAGCAAAAACCCAAATCAACCAGGCTACAGTTGCAAAAAGAGGAAATGATAAAACCTTTTTGAAGGTCACCATCCAAGCACCTGGCTTAGGGAGATATTTTGTAAAGCTGGGTACAAAACCTAAGATTGTAAATGGAAAAGCGAGTCCCAAGCCTAAACCGGTAAAAACAAACAGAGCGAAGTGAGTGGGTTGAGCTAATGCATATCCTAGTGCGACTCCCATAAATGGGGCAGTGCATGGACTTGCTACCACGACCGATAGGATGCCTGTAAAAAATGATCCACCCCAACCTTTTTTATTTGCTAAACTATTGCCTATTCCCATCCAAGAAGTTCCAACTTCAAAAACTCCCAAAAGATTAAGAGCCATGAGATGAAAAAGTAATATTAGAAAAATGACAAATCCTTTAGACTGAAGTTGAAATCCCCAGCCTACGTGTGATCCCAAATTTCGTAAGAAAAAAATGAGAAGAGCAAAAATCCAAAATGTAAGGAGTACGCCTGCTGTGTAGGCTATTGCTTTTGTTTTTATAATTGATGGCTTTTCTCCTGATTCATTTGTGATTTCGAGTGCCTTGATCGAAATCATTGGGAATACACAAGGCATGAGATTCAGGATCAGTCCGCCTATAAAAGCGAAAAGAATCATTGCGAGTAGGCCAGAAGGCTCTTCTTCAATCATGGAGGTGTCGGCTGAAAATGGAGTATCACCCTGAACGATTCGCTGTCTCCATTTTGGAAAGTCTGAGAAAATTTCCTTGGGAGGAAGGGTAAAGCGAAGTGGGATTTTTTCAGGAACGCAAACGTCTTTACAGACTAAAATTTTAAGTAGTCCAGAAATTTCATGAGGAAAATCAGAAGAAGTGCTTTTTTTTCCGGGGAGAGTAACTGTAAAAGGCAGCAGGGTTTCATTTTTGTATCCAAAGCTTTTCATACGGCTAAAAACAAAGGGAATAGGAGCAGGCCATTCAAATTCAGAAAACTTAAGCCCCTGCGAGGTATCCCATTGAACCTTGGGTGGAAGACCTGACTCTCCTGGGTTTTTCCAATAGGTATGCCATCCGGGAGCGATTTTAATCCAAACCCCCAATAAGTACTGATTCTGAGAGTTTGGGGTGATACTTTCTGCAACAATTTCGGATTTGATTTTTCCAGTATAAGGGTTGGCTTGAGTAGAAAAGGAGTGAGTAAAAGCAGATAAAACTAAAGAAATGAGTAATGTATTTTTCATAAGATGTATTGTTTTTATTGTAACATATCGAATGATCTCTTCTAGAGGATAGCTCCTTGCGGATAAAGGTTCTTTAGTTCCTAGAGCTTAGCCATTTTTGAATAGGCGCTGAATCTAGTCGCGTGACTTCAGTACTAACATTTTGTTGATAGTGAATGGTGTTGTCATCGTTGAGATCTAGAAGGCCATAAGACATGCTGTTAATCCCAGTGAGGAGTATGACTTGGTTTTTTTTAGAATAAACAGGCGCGCCTGAGTCTCCTTCGCAGCCAGCAGATCCTGTTTTAAGGTTTCGATCCAGTGCTGAAAGGATAAAAGTTGTGTTTTCTGTTTTTTGTATAATTTTTTCTGAAATCTTAAAACGATATGAAGGTTCTTGATTGTAGCGTTCGCAGCCATATCCAGTGAGGGTCACGGTAGTGTTGTTTAGAATTTTTGAGTGAGAAACAGAAACAAAAGGAATTGCAGGAGTTGTTTCTTGAACGTCGATTGTTCCTAGATCATATGAAGTAAACTGAGCAGCTGCTTCTCGAGTTGGAAACTCTGTTTGCATTTTCTTAATGTAGGTAGGATGAACACGAATATTTTGAACAGTAATTTTTATTTCTTCCTTTTCTCCTTGTAAGGTTCTGTACACGAGAGTCAAAACATCGCCCGATTTAGAGAAGTATTGGTATCCGTTCATGTTGAGACAGTGTCCTGCCATGAGAAAACGAGTGGAGTTAATTTTTACAGCTGAGCAACCTAGGTCAGGAAATGCAACAGCTGAAAGAAACCCTTTGGAAGGTTCTCCTCCCATCAGGGCAAAAGTATTTTTTGTGAAAAACAAAAAAAGTGTTAAAAAAACCGCCTTCATTCGAGGGCTGTTATACAGGATGTTTACTGATGATGCAAATGAGGCGACTGTGATTGATGATCGAGTTGGTTCTCAAAATTTTGAAGCGATCATGTATGGGATTAAAACGTAGAGTGTGAGATCTCGAACGAGGTAATAGAAAAATACTCCCAGAGCAACCTTCCAGCCGTATTTTTTGATATACTTCATGCTGATACAGACTATATACGAGAATGTCCATCATGACTACGATCTCTCAGAATAAATTTTACCAACTTTTAGGACGAAGGCTGGAGTGGCCTATTGCCCCACAGAGGCATGCAGATGCGTTAGCTCGCGGGATTCAGGTTTTTAAATATAAAGAAATTAAGAAGCATGCTCTTAGTTTGCTGGGGCAGCCATTTGATTCTGACTTACTAAGATTTTCTAAGCTTTATCGCAAGAGTCGAAAGTCTTACCTAGAAGGGGGTGGGAAGTTTCATTCAATGTTTGTTGGTTCTGCTCGGTCTTTGAGTTCACCGATTTTGCTTGAACAGAGAATTGAGTATAGTCCGATAGAGAGGGAGTTGATTTTTGCAGCTTCTGATCTTATTCAAAAAAAGAACCTCGAGTATCTTCTTGAGCTGAGAACCTATTCATCCAGTGTGTTTCATGAGCAGAGTCACAGAATTCTTTGGAGGCTCTTGCCGCCGCCTCCACGACCAGGGAAAGACGGAGCTTTGAGACGTTATCTCAATTTTGCAGAAAGTTTGGTGATTGCCACAGACATGGCTTTAGGGGATGAATTGGGTCCAAGAGTTGCTCCTTTCTTTTATCTCTTAGGTGTAACTTATGATCCAGGGACAACATTGAAACGAGAAGGACTTTCTAAGAGGGAGTATCGTAATTATCTGCAAGCTGTAGTTTTAGGAACTTATATGACTCTCGAGCTTTACAGTAAAAAAGGAATTGATCGAGCAATTGCTGCATCTTTTCCGGGGTTAGGTTCGCTTGGAGTTCGTGCTTCGCGAAGAAGTCAAAAGTTGGATGTTCAATTTGTGACGACAACCAATGAGAACTGGCAACGGCGTTACTCTGGGCTTTTATTTAAGACTTTGGGGAAAACTGGAAAGGCCCCTTTGATTTTATCAGACAATCCGATCAAGAATCCTGAGCAGTATTTGATTGCAGAGAAGTGGTTTGAAAAGATGGGGTTGTGATGAACTGAGGAAAGAAAATAAAATCAATTGATTACAATAGAACAAAATCATGCCTTTCTGGGACAAATACCTTGAGATATTTTGCACCTGAGATGACGTGTTCCATTAGGCGATCTTGATAGTTATACGGGCCGTCTTCGACACGAACAGGCCCCATAGGGATTTCTAAACCCGTTTTCTTCTTAACTGTTTCATAAGCTTTTTTAATTGCTGTAATATTTCCCACTGTATCAATGTCCTTAGTGAAACTGGTTACCGTCCAAACATACAGGACTTATTCTTGTCTGGTTCCTCAGCCTTCCGCTTGTCCCATTCATGCATCGACCCGAACTTTTGATGCCAGAATGAGCAATAGCAGCCGCCGTCTTCGCAGTTAATGAAGTTTGCGAATGTCTCGAAGTTGCTTTCGGTGAGCCGCTCAAAGCGAATGCCGGAATTCATGCGGCACGTTCTTGATTCTTGGTGAATCTCTCCTTGCAGCGTTTGGTGCAAAAGTAGTGTTTTTTTTCTTTCGTTGTGAGCGTGTTCGAGCAAACTTCCGGGCGTTTGATCTCCCACTTCGGACAGATGGTGCAAAAAACTTTTTTTGCCTTGGTTTTTTTGGTCTTCGTTTTTTTCACGACAACTCCTTTCATGAGCGTGTGTTTTTGAGGTTCCACAAAAACTCCACACGAACTCCACAACCTCACGGGTTCTGACGAGTTCTCAGGAGTCATTCAAGCAAGCTCCCTCAACCTATGTGCCTGAGTCGATTGTGTTTTGGTTTTACTGACTTGGGCTCTGTTTCACAATCTGCGAGAGAAAAAATTGGGGTGACCAACCCCCGGCCCCTGATTTCGGTTACTTACAGAACTTCTTAGCCAGATTTAGCCAACACTCCAAATTCACTGATTTTCAGCCTTAAATTTGAAAATATTGACCACTTCACCCATAAGCGCTGTATCCGACGGCAAGATTCGAAGTACCTGGGTTGCCCCTTTTTCTTCGACTCCGGCCAACCGAATATAACGCTGCATCGTCTTTAAATCCCTCCAGCCGCAGACCTTCATAATCCGAGCTGAAGCGATATCATGAGCTAAAAGCTGAGTAGCAAAACAAGCCCTGAGAGCGTGAAAGCAGATGGAGCGTATCCCGATGCCTTCACAAAACTTCCTCAGAACCCTTGCCTGCTCACCCTTATCCCATTCCCAGAATCGAGGTAGTACATGCGGCTGATCTCCGGTTTTCGTCTTCAATTCTGACAGTAGCGCATAAAGCTCGTCAGATATTGGAACTGTTCGCCAGTAGCCAGCCTTTGTGCATTTCACTGTTCTCGTCCGGGTGTTGTAGGACTTGCTCACCGTAATCCTTCGGTTTTCAAGATCCACATCAGACCAAAGGAGACTGTGCAATTCACCGCTGCGCATCCCCGTGAGCAACCCAGTAGCCCATACAGGATACCAAGGATGCTCCAGCTGCTTTGCTTCCAGAAGAAGTTTCCGGATCTCCTCTATCGTGAAGATATCTGGAACCGCTTCTGCCTTATCACCCATCAACTTAAGTCCTTCAACCGGGCTAGAATGAACCCCCTTTATGAGGCGTTCCTCAATTCCCCATTTGAAGACCACATTGATTGTGTGTTTCACGTTCTTTCTGAAGTTTCGGGCTTTTCCCTCTTCCTCCATTCGAACCATGATCTCACGACCATCTGCTCTCGTAAGAGAGCCAGCGGGTCGATTGAGCCATTCAGCTGTCCAGCGACGCAACGTACTACCATGATCAATGATCGTGGTGGGCTCGTATGCGTAGTAAGCTCGCTCGCTTCGCATTGTCTCTTGCCACCGATCAATGACGGCCCCCCAGGTTAAACCCTGGGAGGCCAGTGCATTCATTTTTCCGGTGAGTTCGCGTAAGATTCTCTTTTCCTCAGCGATCGCTGCTTTTTCAGATTCCAGAGCATTTACTAACTTCTGCTCTCGAATCGACGGATCATCAGGACTGCGAACGTTGACATAAACTTTCCACAGCTTCTTTCCATCTTTTTCATAAGAACTGATCGACATACTTAAATCCCTCCTTTGTGAAAGGAGTTCTCAAGCAACCGATCCAGCTCTGTTTTCTTGAAATACAACCTACGTCTCCATTTACGACATCGAAGTTGTCCTCGGTTCACCGCAATGCGGAGAGCATTAGCTGTCTTTCGAAGATATTTGGCAGCTTCGACTGAGTTTAACCAAACCAGGTTGTCAAAGACCATGTCTTCCTGCTCTTTACAGGAGCGACTTACATCCAAATTAGTATCAGACATCGAGTGTAAAATCAGCCTATTTCAGCGGAAATATTGCTGTTATCTGAATTTGAAGCAACGCGTTTCCTTTCGATTTTTGCTTCAAATTTGGCGATGTCGGAGTCATCCGCTTTTTCTAACAGCTTCTTCAGCTGTTCAAGTTTTCGTCTGCGTTTAATTCGATCTGAAGTCAGTTGAGCTGCAAGCTGTGACCACTGATCTTTGGTGAGAGCCTGCTCTACGACCGCCAGGAAACGAAATAAAAACGAACTCAGAGCTTTTTCGATATTCGGATTAAACTCCTTACAGCGGGCTTGTATGCGCGTTACTGCGGCTTTATCCTGATCGTCACGAATCAACTTCATTTTGATTTCCTCAACGATTTTGGAATGCCTAAAATCGTCACGTCACCTTCTAGTGTCCACTCACGGTGAGCTTCGATGAGTCGGCCATTCTCCTGACGCTCCGGAACCCATATCGCGCGCAACCTGGGTGCAGAAATATCGGGGACCACTGCACCATCTTTCGATCCAGGTTCGTAGACAACGGTCTCCTTTACGAGAGTCCGATCAATACGTGCTGCTTCGTCTTCGGAGACTGGATTTGTTTGTCCGTGTGCACATCCAACAAAAGCCACTGTGATGGCGAGACTTAAAATTTTAAAAAAATGATTCATATAATACCTCCTATACTTGTTGCTGACTGGCCCTGGGCACATTTGGGCCAACAGGGGTCGAAAGCGACAGGTAAATATTTGTTTTTACTGGTGAGTAGGTTACGTCGTCGTGGAACTTCGTCCGATTTAGATCCAAGCAGCGATGGATGCCACTGGTCCTTTCGCCATAGGCTTCGGCTCGCAGACCTAAAAGCCCAACGCCTTCTACGACGCGGACACGGTTTTGAAATTCCTCTGGCATCTCACGGATCAAATCGGTGTACATCCCGTGGATTGTAGCGCTCATCGCCACTATGAGAAGACCCTTGCACTCCATCCCGTACTTGAACGTTTGCCAATAGCGCTCGAGGATGGCACGTACACGGGTCGCGTCTTTTTGAATGCGTTCGACTTCAAGTGCCATTTCAAAATGCTGACCGTCTTGAGTGAGTCTGAAAAGTCCATCCGGGGTTCGGTCATGGCAAAACCGAGCGAGATCCTCCGGACTCAATTCGAAAGGTGACGCGATTCCTGTAACGTTTTGATAACGGCACAGTTCCATCAATATATCTGCACACAGAAAAGTGTGGTCCAGATCGCAAGCTCGCGCACCATAGTTCGTCTTATGATCAGCGCCAAAGACAAACTCGCGAGCTTCTTTTGACAAGTAGTAGCCGCTAACGCCACTGGATCGATTTAAAATATGGTAGAGCGATTTGTCCTTCAGGAGTTCATTGATCGTACGGTAAAGTGAGCTGCGTTTACATTTTCCGTCACATATACGTAGCATTTGCCGGGCATTGAGTGCGCCGAATCGGCCCACTTGATACAAAAGATACGGTGCGTACTTCTTCACAGTATTGGTCCTTTTGTCAGGCTTGGGGTGGCGGAGCCCAGACAATGTCCGATCCTCCGGTTGTAACCCTGTTCGCGAAGCCTAGCCGAAAGTGTGTCCATCATCTCTTTGAGTTCTGGGTTTTCAATGAGGGGTGTTTGAAGGACCTTAGTTCCGGAGAGTTGGAAGATCGCCCGCCCAGGAATATTCCCTAAGGTAGATGCTGACATGTCGCCTACGACCAGAGTAGAGGCGGTGACAGAGGGAACCGAAAAACAAACGCGGGTGGGAAGATTGTCCTTACTCTGCATATCGAGCGTGCCTTTGTCAGGGCGCTGTGTACCCAAGACTAAGTGGATACCTGTGAAGCGCGAGAGGCGGGCCAGAGTTGCTAGCTTTTCTTGCAAAGTGGACTTCGACGAACGCTCTGACGCTCTTTTTGAAAGCTCAGCAAGCTCGTCAACAACTACAACAACTGGACCGATTGGCCGCCCCGCCATGGACGGCTCATGTTCAAGGTCCTTTAGCTGAAACTCCGACCAATTGGTTTTTTTCTTGAGTAACAGTAGCTCTTTCCTAGCTTCAAAAAGGGTGATCACTTCAGTGAGCAGCTCCTCTGCGTCGCTGTACTTTGAGACTAGTTTAAAATTGGGTACGTCAAAAAACGTTTGAAAGTCGATTCCACCTTTCATGTCAATTAAGGCAACATAAGATTCTCTACAGCGTTCAAGAACTGTTGCGATGAATTGCCTCAAAAATTGAGTTTTTCCAGCCCCCGTTTGACCTGCAACAAGCATGTGGACCATTTGCTTGAGACTTAATTTTTCAAAAGATTCGTCCGTTTTGCCCAAATAAAATTCCCCTGGTCTCAGTTCTCCTAGGGGCAGATCAGAATAACGTAAGACCTCTGGCAGATGACTCCGTTTCAAGACGACCTCAAGTACGGACTTATTACAGGAGGGTTTTCTGATTTCCTTAACAGGTTGATTTAGCCTCGCCGCGATATGGCCAAGATATTTTTCGTAATCAGCGGGGCCATATCCTGCGGCATGGATGCGAATTATTTCTTGGCTAGCCGGGTACTTGCCGTCGATGATCCATTGAGGAGTTCCGTAACCCTTTTCGTAGTCAAGCCCTAGGGTTTCAAAAGCCTTCTCGACTTTCCTTACGACCGAGCCAATCGCAACCAAGCCGATAAATAAATTGAGAAGCCCGACCAAAAACCATCCCCATGGTTGGACTACGGTCATAAGTCCGATGTCTAAGAGCGTGGCAACGGCCAGGAAATACGCGTACTCGCGGTTTTGGACGACTTGGCTGAGAAAAATACCAAAGTAGCGTCCGAGTTTCTTTAAGAGGAAAGACGAAGGATTCTTGCTCAAGGGTGACCGCCTTGTTGTGTGGCCCGAAGGCGAACGAGAAAAACGGAGCCAGATCGAAGCTCAATTGTAGCTTGCGCCTCGCGGAGGCTCTTAGTTGCTTCAGCTGAGATATTCTGTGAAGCCTGCTGATTTGTTTCCATCGCAGCCGTTTTGAGCTGTTGACCATTTGGACCAGCCGGACCTAGTGCTGAGAAGAGAATCCCCGTTCCAATCTGATCAGCGGCTACGATTGTGCGATCGAGTGCAATTCCCGCCAATCGAGTAGCGAGGCCCGATGAGTAATCACCTTCGATTCCTGGAGCTAGATTTGTTGATTCAACTGCCTGCCCTTGAATCGAATAGCTACGCCCATCGACCGAAACTAACTCGTTGAAAGTGATATTGAGCTTTTTTATAGCGAGATTGGCGCTCCCGATGCCCAAGAGCTTTCCTCCAATTGCAGGTGTGAAATCAATCTCGCTGCTTTCCTTCCCAACTGGGCCTATGATTTGGACTTCGATCGGCTGTCCCGAGTTCATCGAGGAATATGAGTTCAGCGCTCGAACTCTCAGCGTCACCACCTGTCCATCGAAGAGTTGACGCTCTAATACAGATGGTCGCTTTTCTCCCGTTTGTGCCGGAGCCTGGCTCCCAGAATGTACCGAGCGATCAGATTGAGATTTAGAGCCACCCGTAAACGGTAACGCCATTTGGGCCAGGAAGGACTTCGGGATAGACGGTGTCGTTTGTATCTTGTTGTAAGAGACGCTTTGCTCATGAGTCGTGTAATAAGGAGCAAGTTTAACAACGAGAATCAATCCGAAGGCGAGGAAGACAATGACAAACGCCAAATCGCGATTGCTTCCACCACCAGAGGTCCAATTTAGTTGTGTGAGTTTGCCTAGCATGTCCTAACTCCCACTCACGATGCGCTTCAGCTGAACCGGAACGGCGTTTTGTCGGCATTCAAGCACTTGAATGGAATGCCCACAGAGAAGCTGAGTACTATTGTTCTGCTTTTTCAAGATGCATCCCTTGCACCGGAGATCGTCCGGTAGACTGTCGCTATCTAAGACTTTGCCCTCACGTCGAACGAAGGCAGAAAGCGACGTTTGCTTCTTCGACGCCACTTCCTGGATGGAAATCTCTTCGATTAAAAATGTGTCATCACCTAGGCGAACGGGGCGTCCATAGGAAGGGAAGCTATTCACCGAGACGGCGTCGTCATAAGAAGTGTCTGAGACCATTTGAAGCAGAATCACGTAGCGATTGCTCTTCGTATAAATGATCAAATTGCCAGGTTTGCCTCCTAATGGCCGCAAAGTTAGGTCCCGTCCCAGGAAGTTGATCTCAAGTGCCTGAGGATTACCAGGCACGACCTTTTCTGGGCGAGTGCCGAAACTGATCGCCGTACTGCGGCCTTGGGCAAGCCTAACTACAAGCGGACGATCAGGAGAAAGCTCCGTACGGCGAATGATCCCGGCTTTTGCCTCAGGATTATGTCCACCTACGGTAAAAAATAGCACAGGAAGCAGAAATCCAATCAGAAAGGGATAGATGAGGAATGCAATTCGTTTCCAGATCATCGCGACCCCTCGACTTGCGGGGTGATTTCGCCTTCTTCAATGCCCTTGACCCGTAGGCCGTAGGGATTCTTATCGGAAATCGATGCGTCTTCGTAAGATAAACGCAAAGACAGCGGAGTCACGACTCCCGTGGTTCCAAGCCTGATAATCCGACTGACCTGAGCCTCTATGACGTGCTGGTCATTGGAAAAACGGAACCCTTCCAAGACATAGTACCCTCGTGCGTCTTGTGATTTCGCAATGGCACTATAGCTGTCGAGCGAGTCCTTCATTTTTGAAAGAACTTGATCGGTAGCGATTCTTTTGAGCATCTCCCGTTTCTGCTCGAAGGTCTCCTTTGACCATTCGAACCTAGAGTTCAAGAACAACTTTAAGAATCCTTGGACCCGAGCCACCGACAATTTCCAAGGCTCCGAAATACTCACGGCAGAAACTGTTTCCGTTTCCTGAATCACGTAGGGTCCTGTTTTTAGAGAAGACGGCACGATGACCGCCAAAAGGCCCAGCACTCCGATGAGTGCCAAGCAGGACAACTGATAAAACTTGATTTGTGATCGATGTGAATCGATCATGTTATTAAAATCCATCAATACACCTCATTTCTTTTTGTTTTGATTTGATTGAGACGACCTGAAGCGAGAGGTCGCTCTCGAAAAACTTCGTTTGGTCGTATTCGAAACTGTTTCTGTGGCCCATCCGACACTGCTTTGAATCACCCGCATCGGCTGAGCCGCTAGAACGGCACCTGCACCTGCCGCCATAGTCTGAATCACGGCGCCGCCCATTGAACCAAGAGACCCGCCTAAAAATGAATGAACTAACATCGGAGTCGATGCCATGAGGCCTGCTACCGTGAAATTGAGAACGGCTGTATCAAACCACTCGCTAACGTCGTGGGGAGCGGAGCCGAAACCCGCTGCGATCAAAAGTCGCGCCATGATAATCCAGAGTGGTTTCCAAAGCGCGAGTTCAAAAAGGCCCGTAAAGATTCCTTTCGGAACCTGTGCCCAGTTCGGAAATAGACAACCTAAGAGCGACAGAGGAGCCAGGACCTGTAAGAGGTTCCAAAGCGTCAGGTGCAGCATATCGAGAAAATGGCGGATCAAGGCCAGAATCAGGAACGACAGAGTCGTAATAATATTGAGTCCGATTTGACCGAATTTAAGCCAGCTGAGTGACCCTTCTTGTTTGATCTGCCCCGCACGGTCTCCGATTTTGGAAAAGATATCAGCCAAAGCCTGTTCACCACCAAAGGTGTCAATCAGAGCTGACTCGAGCCCGCTGATGGCATGACTGATCTGTGGGAATGCCACAATCAGTGCGATAGCAATCAGGAGCCGTCGAAAGAGCGCCTCGAGTTTTCCGCCAGTCATTTCTCCACTCAAATAGAGCATGAGAAGAGACAAAAGTAGTGTAGCGGGTAACATGATCCAAAAAAGCGATGCGCTCTTTTGATAGAGAAGCGCTGTCATAGTGCTTAGTCCTTCAAGATGTGTAGAATTCATCGCGCCTCCTCAAAATGGGATCTCATTCAGTGAGGACATGGACTGTCCCTTGAGCGTGTCCTCGATATGTTGTTGAGTGTTCATGAACGATTCAAACCGGGCGCCATCTTTGGCCGATTTGTCAATTCGTTCAGACGAAGTGATTTCAAGTGACTTCGCCTGAAGACGATTGGAATGGCTCATCGAATGAAGAAGAACTCCCATTGTTTCGGCGGTCAGTCTTGTAGCCGATGCCTGATTTGCAAGCACCGCAGCTCGCTTGACTCGTTCACCCTGGTCATCCAGGAAGGTCGAGTAGTCAAATGCATCCTGACTGAGACTCAAGCCCTCCGTACCACTTCGATAGTGAGTTTTAGTCGGAGTCGGAGCCCTCTCTTCAAGACCGCCGTAAACTCGGTGAGCTTCCCAGAGCGCCTGATCGATAGTTTTTGCCTTTGCATAAACTCCTGGGGGGAGGGGAATGTGAGCAGTTTCAGACAGGCGCAGGACCTCTTTCACACCGCGATTCATGTCTTCTAAAATACTTACAGTTTGCTGAGCCTTTCCGATGATCTGTTGCAGTTTGAAGACCTGGTCGATGGTTCGAGCCAGTATTTGTCCTAATATTATAACGTCCCCGCCAAAGATATCCGCGCGAGCTACAAGAAAAGGGGAACTCCCTGATATCAGGAGCACGATTCCAAATAAGGCATATGTGACTTTAGTAAGTGGATTCTTCATTTCTGCCTCCTTCTGATCCGTTCGGGTATGTTTTCGCCATATGAAGCATGAGCTGCACTAGTCCCCAATCGGGATGTTCATTTTTCATTTGGTCAAGAAGCGAGTTATCTGGCGGGTGAGTCGTTGAGAGCCAAAGCTCAAGCGGTGTGGGCCGGTATAAGAGAACACCCTTTACCGTTTCTGATTGAAGAAAAAACTCCGAGAAATCCCCTCGTACCTGCTTAAGCGCAAACACCTCAGACATTTCGATTTCGTTCAGTTTGAGACACTCTTTCAGCGCCTTCTCATCACCCCTTTGACGTAATATAAATCGGTTTGGAGCGTTTGCTACGATTCCGTCACCGATATCGTCATTGCGAAGGTCGCTCACGGTCTGTGAGATCGCAATCGCGCTGCTAGCAAATTTACGCATTTGCCGAAAACAGTCTTCTACCCATCGCGCGGAAGAGTTGGCCCGCCCGTCACTCGACGGGCGAATCATCGTATGGGCCTCGTCAACAATGATGAGTGAACGCTTAGGAAAGCGCGTCCGCACCTGACGCCAGATTGAATCCATGACCACGAGCATCGCAGCGCGGAGGAGATCCGGGTATCTTTGGCAGCCCTTCATCTCAAAGTGCAAGTGTGGCGCAGCCAGATCAACGTTAGTTTCCCCGTCAAAAAGAAGTCCAAATGGGTGTGGCTTACACCAAAGAGTAAGCAGTGTTGCCATTCGAGAAAACTCTGATCTTTCGAGTTGTGCCAGATGAGTATGAAAGCCGCTCAGTGTTTTGGGTGCGCTTGACCCGTAAAAATGAAGAAGCTCAGTTTCAAGAAGAGACTTTTCAAATTTTCCGAGGCTTCCGTTTTCTCCCATGACCTCTTCAAAGAGAGCTGTAAGAAACTTGATCTTTTCAGGATCGGGAACGGTTTGTCCGGGGGGTAAATCAAACGGATTAAGAACTGTCCCATTTTCCGGTGACAGGTCCAGGGACGAACCTCCTAAAAACTCCAGGGTCCGTTTGAAGCTATTGCCCACATCAATCACAAAGGCCGATGGAGCATCCTCATTTGAGCCTGCCACCATTCCAAGAGTGATTCCGCACGCAAGAGTACTTTTCCCGGAGCCTGTCGAACCGATGAGGATCGCATTGGCGCTGGGGCTCTTCTCAAAGAGTGAATACCCCAGTAGATTTCCGCAAACTGTTTCAAAAAGCATCTCAGCTTTTTCATGGCCAGGTCCTTGGCCGAATATCGGAAGCAGATCCGCCACTGAACTGGAAAGCATCCGCTTCGGACGTGTCAAGTGTGTCGGAGCAAATGGGAGCGTTCCAAAAAAGACAGGTAAAGCTCCGACTGTTTCTTCGAACCATTGACATCCGGGTCCAATACGTTCGGCCTCTTCAATAAGCTTGGTGACACTCACGCAGCCTCCTTGATTCCGGTGATATGGAAGGAAACGCCAAAGAGCTTTTCTCCCGAAGAAATGAGCGCTCCCAGCGTATCTTCGATATCCCGAAGTTGAGCCTCAGCCATGAGGTTACGAACAGTATTTCCAGACGCCATCCCCTGGGCAAGTCGCTGTTTTCTTAGAAGCCGGTCTCGCTCTTGCGTTTGCGGAAGAACGTAGATCGTCACCAACATCGAAAATGGAATTGATGAGCAAGCCAGATCCTGCATCGCAGCCGGAACAGAAAACTCAGGGAGTGATTTAAGGGACGCAATCTCTACACCCATTCGACCAAGGGACAGCCCAGAGTGGTTTTCAATCAGATCAGTAAGTGCAAGTTGATCTGAAAGCGTTGGAGCTTGGCCCACCGCAGGCGGAGATATGGCCTTTGATCGCTCGGGATTCAGCCACTCGTAGATCACCTGCATCCGTTCTTCATGCGGCACGTGAGTTACGTCGAAGCCAAGAGCGGAAAGTCCAGTGCTCAAAGTTTCAAAGGCTGATTGCAGATCATCCAAGATTTGCTCTCGGGTTCGTAGCGCGGCCTTGTTTCCCTGAAACCAAAATCCGAAATGAGAAAGAGGTCCCATTGCTTTGCCGGGATTTGCATCGAACGTGGGCAGTACTCTCAGAGTCAGATAGCAGCGAGTTTGAAATATCGCTTGACGATCAAACTCCCTTTTTACTACCTCCTTTCTGGCATCGAGGAGAAGCTGACGAGCCACTTGATTAGTGCTCCCGCCTGTGTGGGTTGTCACCCAGCGCGCATAAGCCTGATCGCGCTCCAAACTTGAGCGTTCTCTGATCAAGAGGGACTGGATGACCGAACCCTCGGGTAGATGGTTCAGAATGGGAGTCAGCCCCGCCCGGAGTACTTCAAGCTCGTCGTCAGTCAGTTGGGAGCAGTCCTTAGGAACAATTTTCAGTGAAAAGGTTGCACTCCCGTCCTTGAGCCAAATCGCATGTGTATTCGTGTCAAAACTGTAATAGGGCAATCGATCCGAAAGTGTTTCCTGTTTTTGTTTCGTGAATTTCATCATTCACCATCCTTTCCAAACGGCATGACCGGCAGAACCGGCTGCCTTAGTTTTTGCAGGCACCAAAAGACGCCATGAAAAGGCGGCTTGGTGCGATTCAATATAATAAGAGTTAAAGCGAGCCCAGAGCCCGCCCCGAGGGAGAGGAGTGCCGAAAACGGCACTCCTCGGAGAAATGAGCTTACCCCTGCATAAGTCAGGGCACAGGAAGCAAGCTCCATCGGGGTTAAGCCAAAGATTCTCGCTGGCTCTTCAAGATTCCTCGGGACGGGCTTTGCGAAAGCCATTGTATTTTCCTTTGAACCACTTCGTGCATCGTTTAAGACCAGCCACACAGGGGAGACCGGCTAAAAAATAAGTGGCCGCTAAAAGCAGTCCAAATCCGAGAGCCAATCCCTCGCGCGTGAAACCAGGAACATCTCGCAGTGCCGGGTAAACGGTGAGGAACGCGGTTGCTTCTGCTGTTACGAGACTGATCGCCGCCCATACCGCTTCCCATGAGTCTTCCTTCTCGCGTGCCATCAGGATGCTACCCTTGTTTGCAGGAACGAGAGGATGCTGGGCGCAGTAAACGCAATGACCGTGCCGATGCAGCTCCAAAAGAGCATGCGCTTGGCACTTTCATCGCCCATTGCAAGTTTGAATCCGGCGAAAATAATGCCGCCGACACAAACTGCCGGAGCCAGGACATTCAAGATGGCGGATTGCAAATTGCTCATCATGTTTTCGACGCCTGCGAATGCGAACATCGGGGAAAAAAACGTACTCACTAATATTGGTAAAATATATTTTTTCATTCTAAACACCTCCTTGCGCACTTGATCGGTGCGGCTTAAAAGTTACTGTTGTTCTTTCATCATCGGTTTCGAGACGTTCCAACCGGAGTTCTCGAAGCCAATCCTTCAAATTTTCAAAATCTATGTTTCCAGATAGAACTGGGATAGGTTCCTCCTTCTCACTCCCGACTCATGCCACTCGCAGTGGAAGCAAAAGCGGAAATGCTTTTTATTTTTAGTTATGGGGCATCCGCAGTCAGGACAGCTGCGCTTAACCAGGGGAATTCGCCCAGCAAGCGGAAAGAGTTCTTTATGCATGACGGATCTCCCAGAAGCCACGTCGGCATAGCGGTCGAAGATGGGAATCAAGTGTGGGACTGTAGAGACAGCTCACACAGTGTTGATGCGTTCTGAGGCGCTCCAAGGCCTCGAAGCCGCATCGTGGACAGATTTGAAATCTCATTGGCGACACCTCCTTTGGTGTTGGTTTTTGCTCTTCGGATCGAGTTTCATTCGCTCCGTTTTGCAGATCTATGTAGCAACTGCGTGCCAACAACCACTTGTTGAGGTATTTTTTATAAATAATTGAAATAATGGGAAAAGACTGAGTTATGTGAGTTCCATGAATTGGAACTGAGTTCCATTGAGTTCCATTTTCTGGGATGCGTCAAATGGAACTCGACCTGGGACTTGAGTTTCATACCGACGTAACGGAAGGGCTGTGTCCAATTCAATTCCAATGGATTTCCATGGTGGAACACTGTCGGAATTGGCTGGGAAAACGGTTGGACGAAGTCTCTAGGACCTTCCGCTTTATCGGCGGTGATGTTCATGAACCTGGCCGCCAAGTGTCAAACTCGGGGTCTAATTTCTCAGTCCTTGTTAGTTTTTTGAAATTTTCTCTTAGCCTTTTTTACAGCTTCTTTAATTTTGGGGTCTTCCATTAGCTCACAGGGTTTTAACTTGTTCAGCCGATCTTTATTTGCGCTTTCATAATAATTGCCATCCTTTGTTAGTAGGGGCCCGAAATGCTCGATTTCACTAATGGCATGATTCGCGATATCTATTCCTATCTCCGTCATTACCTGAACGGCCAGAGGATTAAGCTTCGTCGGTTTCGAGCCCGCGCTTTGCACCACATAGGTGTCACCGAGGATATTTCTGGCTAAGCCTTCTGCAATCATATCTAGCGCCACAAACCTCAATTTTACGGTTTATTTTGTCGATAAATCTCCATGGAATTTCAGGGGCGAGCTTCTTTAGTTGCAGGTGTAATCTTCATTGGCTTCATTACTGCTTCTTCCTCCTTGGCCTATGAACTCAGACAGTCCTGCCAGACTTTTGACGTTCCCAAAAAAGGCGCTTATTGCTTAACGGAAACGAAGGGAAGCACCAACCCCGATACACTCTATTTTTTTCACGGAAAGGGTGAGAACGAGAATACCTGGGTCGATCTTCTTGGAACTCAAGCTGTGATGAGATATTGGGAAGAAATAGGGTTTCAACCTCCCCGAGTTATCTCAATATCATTCGGGGCGGTTTGGCTACTGACGGACGTGGATTCAAATGGTAAGCAGGGTCTCTTACAAGCAGTGGCTGACCAAGTGATCCCGATGATAGAGAGGCGGATCGGCGGAATACAAGGCAGGAGGTTTCTGTTTGGAGATTCGATGGGAGGAATGAATGCTAGTCTTCTTTTCCTAAAGCGCGGCCATCTTTTTGATCGAGTTGTGTTAGCATGTCCGGCAATTACGACAGTATCCCCATATGATAGCCTCGGAAACATATTTGATTATCTCAGTCGCACCAAAGCCAACTTGTTTAAATTGGTTGAAATGCTACTCTTGGGACGTATTAACTTTCCGAGCGAAGAGGCGTGGAATCAATCTGCCCCATTGCAATTGGCGCCTGTTCTACTCAATTCCAGTTCTCCCAATCTCCATGTGTCTTGTGGTTCGGAAGATAACTACGGGTTCCAGGAGGGTGCGCGAAAATTTTCCGAAATTGCGCGCGACCGGGGTGTACATGAAGTGATCTGGAGTCTTTTACCTGGGGAGCATTGCACGTTTGACTCGATTTCGATCGCGGAGTTTCTGGCGAGGCCTTAATACGATTTTAAAGTGGCGGATCGGAGTTTGATTCTATACGTAATTTTTAAGGGTAATCTTAAAGCCTATTTAGCCGTGATTAAAAATTAGAAGATCAGAAGGAGGGCAGACTTCATCTCCTCCTGATCTTACTAAAGAACATTTATGACCTAACTCGTTTTTTTCATTTTCTTTTTCATTCCTTTTTTCATCTGCATTTCTTTTTTAACCTGAGCAAGACGTTCATCGCATTCCGCCTTGTCTTTTGTGTTGATGTAGCCCTTTCCCATGCAGGCGTTCTTGCCCGCACATGAATGCCCGGGGCCACCACAGGCTCCTTGTCCTTTGCAAGAATTTCCGCCCTTGCATTCGTATTTTTCATCTTCGGCATGGGCTTTATTTATAGTTGATCCTGTCATCATGCCTGCGATAAGAGCCGTTAATAATACTTTTTGTGTCCTGTTCTTCATTCCTATTCTCCATTTCCCCGCAAATTGCGGCTGATTTTGTTTGAACTACTTCGACTTCTCCTGACCTTCCACTTCAAGATTAATTTCAACTTCGTCGCCAACGAGAACTCCACCGGTTTCGATAGCTTTATTCCAGGTCAATCCGAAATCTTTTCGATTCAGTTTCGTGTTTGCTGAAAACGCTGCTTTTTTATTGCCCCACGGATCGGTCACGGTTCCCCCAACCTCGAGGTTGAGTGTTACTGGCTTAGTAACACCATGAATTGTCAGATTGCCTTCGAGTTTGCCCGTGCTACCGTTGAAGTCCTTAACTCCCGTGCTTACAAAGGCAATGATGGGATATTTTTTTACGTCAAAAAAATCTGACGAACGAAGGTGTTTGTCACGTTCTGCAACCCCCGTATCAATGCTTTCAGCCTGAATCGTAGTAGAGGTTTTCCATGAGTTTAGTTTTTTCGGATCATAGTCAAAAGATCCGACGAATTTTGCAAATTTTCCCTTTACTTTGCTGATGACTAGATGGCGAATAGTAAAATTGACACTGGTGTGATCCGAATCGATTTCATAATGTGCAGATTGAGCGATTTTTACATTAACTAATGTGAGGACCAGAGCAAATCCAACGAGATGTTTTTTATTCATAATGACTCCACGTATTAAGCCTAAAAACCTAAGGCCGGTATAGAGGGTTAAATTCCTCGATTTAATATCTGATAATCATTCCGAATATTGAGTGTAGTTATCGTTCAAAATCTTACAGGTATTTTAAAAAGATTAACGAGATATACAGACTCTATGCGTCATATTTATTAGATTTAAACAATTCAGTAATATTCTTCTCGGAACTTTCACTCAATATCGAGTGAACTCTGAACAAAAGTATGTGTGAACCTATGATTGAAGATGCCATCCTGATCATCAGCGATTTTCATCTAGGGCCGGGTAAAAACTCTCAGGAGTTTGAACATTTTGAGGATGATGCGATTTTCTGTGAATTTTTGGGACATCACGCGCAGAGCACGGAATTTAATCAGGTTGAACTCATAATCGCGGGCGATTTTTTTGATTCAGTTCAGGTGAAAGTTGCAAATACTTTACCTGACCGCGTTTATGGGCATCATGCCCTTGAAAAGATATGCAAGATTGTGTCTGGGCATCCGGAAGTATTTCAGGCATTGAGTAAATTCGCAAACGCCCGAGGTCGGTCCTTAACTTTCTTGGTAGGAAACCATGACCCCGCAATTTTATTTCCTGAAGTACAAACCTACCTCCGGGGTGTATTGGGAGGCCAAGTTTCATTCGAGTCCAAGGAAGTCAGCCGCACGCCCCTTCTCGTTAAGCATGGTAATGAATGGGATGCAGCGAATCGGTTCGAAGACGATGCGATTCTTTCGATTGATGGTAACGGGCCGTTTGTTCGCTTTCCCTGGGGAAGCTATCTGGTTATCGACTTCATTAACCGCATTCGAAACAGAGTCCCGGACATTGATAAAATTAAGCCTCTTGGCGCCTTCGTTCGATGGGCCTCCGTCCACCGAACAAGGGATGCCGTTTTGGCTATCCTTTATTTTTTTAGATTCGTCCTCAAGTATCGATTTCATCAGAATGTTGACCAGAGGATTCCGTTAAAAAAACTACGAAGAATCCTCAAAGGAACTTGTTATTCTTGTGACTTAGTTCAGCAGGCATCTGAATTTCTAACGAAACAAAAACCTACGGTCCTGGTGATCGGCCATACACATCGAGCCATGCTTCACCGGATTTCGGAAAAACACACGTATGTAAACGTGGGGACCTGGAATCCAATTCTGGTGTTCAGAAACGGCGTTTTTAGCAGCAGTCAATATCGTACTTATGCCCTGTTTCAGTCTGACGCCATTGATTCAGAACAGGGATCGATTGAACTTTTACAGTGGATTCCTGGAAAAGGCGCTGCTTCCTTTGAACCGACTTTTTTTAATATTCACATGCATCCAAAGATGGATGGGCTCGTCAAACGGGCGTTTTACATTGCATGTGTTGCGTGGTTCATCCTCATGAATATTAACCATGCGCATGGTCTTTGGATGGAAGGACACTGGGAACTATTATTCAGCCCAGCATCCTTCCTCAATTTTTTAGTGCCTATTACAGCCGCACTATTTTTTAAAATAACCGAAACTCGCCAGTGACGAGGAGCTTCTGATTATTTATGCGACTGCCATTTGTCCCCTTCGAATTGCTTGTCTAGAGGAGTATGAGCTAGATGGTTTGTATAGTTACTGATTGTTTTAAGTCCAATTGCCACGATCACTTCAAGTGCATGGCGCTTCGTATATCCGGCGTCAAAAAACGACTTCAAGGCCGCTTCGTTCACGAAGCCACGCTCTTTGACCATGAGTTGGGTAAATTGTGCCAATGCATTTAGCTTTGGGTTGCCGAGGCGCCCCCCTTTTCTCAGTTCATCAACAATGGGGGGTTCCACTTTGGCCATGTTCTTGGCAATCATTGAGTGGACAGCAACGCAGTATTCGCAATGATTAGCGAGGCTAACCGAAAGCAGAATGACTTGCCTTTCTGCAGGCGTAAAGTCGCTGTTTTCAAAAAGGCTGGACACTGCCAAATAGCTTTGAATGGCAACCGGCGATTCGGCAAAAATTTTCATCAGATTCGGTATAAAACCAAAATTCTTTTGAACAGATTCCAAAGTGGATCGCGAACCCTCTGGTGCAGTTTGTAGATCGTGTAATTTAAATGGAACAGGCATGACATCCTCCTTCTATGAGTAGGTTAATTTTCTATTACGAGAATAAGTGTTTTTTACCGTAGAAATCTTACAAAGTTTTTTCTTAAGGTGTTTTGCGACCTTACAATTGATCAAATAGTACTACCAAAAGGCTTTATATTCCGATGGTAACAAGTCCCATTTCTGGCCATAGACATGGACTTGATTTGTTTTCTTGCCATGGAAATCTACAAATATTTGACGAGCATGTGCCCAAGCAAGAACCCCGCCTTTAAGATTGAAAGCGTCAAAGCCTTTTTCGCGCAGTTTCTTAACATATAGGCCACTTCGGTAACCGATTGTACAATAAGCGATCACTGTGAGGTTTTTGTACCGACCTGTGTTCGTTTCGAACTCGGCTTCTGAAATGGAATCGGGAATGATCGAAATTTGTCGTTCTACCAATGTTCGGACATCGACAACGACGGGCTTTGTATTGCGTTTGAGTAAAATCAGGTCTTGAGCGGTAATAAACGGGGTATCGGAGAAGCCGTTTTGGTACTCGACAAACATTTTATCAATCTTCTGTTCACGAAGTCGATCTATGGGAATTGAGTCAGTTCCGGCAGATGCTGAATGAATTAAAAAAAACAAAGCTTGAATCACTGATGGCATCATGAGCTTTTGGGTAATGGAGAAGGGCAAAACCCCTGCGGCGGCACAGCAAGAGCAGCGTTAAACTTGCTCGAAAGATTTTGGTAGGCGACGACAGCGGTCAGCTCAATGATTTGATCTTCTGTAAACTGGGCACGAAGGCGGTGGAAGACGAGATTATCGACTCGCTTATCTGACCGTGTCATGGCTTCAGCATAAGCGAGTGCTGCGCGCTCTGTTTCAGTGAAATTGGAGTCGGTTTCATACTCTGCTAGCGCCAATATTTTTTCCATGGCTACGCCACGCTTTTGTAAAAGTGCGCTATTGATATCGATGCAAAAGGAGCAGTGGTTGATCTGGGAAACGCGAACTGTTACCAAAGCTCTGAGAGCAGGGTCGATTGGGGAGTGTTTTCGATCGATGGCGCTATACAGAGTCTGAAGTCCTAGGAGAAGTCGAGGCGAGCGTCCCCAAAGGCGTGTAGGTTCCAGACTTGCCCCATATTTTTTCTTTTGCCCCCGTAAAATTAAACGGACCCAAAGCGGATAGTCCTTCTCGGGTCTAGGTGAAAGTCGCATGCGTTAATATCCTCTTGATTACACCTTACAGCCAGTAAGTGATGACTACTGACTATTTCTTACAGCCTTTGTCTAATTTGTCAGATGAAAGCCACCGGCCAGATGGTCATAAATGCCTCCGCTAGCGACACGATCGAGCGTAGTTTGCACCATTTTAAGCGCGTCTTTGTTTCCGGTGCGCCTGAAGATCCGAAGCAGGACTCGAAGATCGTAGGAGGGGACAAACTTCGGACGCCCGATCCTTCCGCCTTGGAGCGGGTCAAAGCCTTCTTTAAATTTATTAAAAAAGGTCGAAAAGATCGAGTTGGAATAATCTCCAGATATATTTTCATGTTCTTTTTCTTTGAGAATTCGACTTAAATTGTGAGCGACCTCTTGGATTTTATCGGGCTTAGTGTTCCAGACGTCTACAATCTGATTTAAAATAGACAGGAGACGGTCTTTTGGAAAATATGTCCCAGCAAAAAAGGGCTTTAGGTCGGGGTTCAAGTCTGAGTTTAAGGGCCAGCCTCCTGACCCTGTCATCGCTTAAACGGCGTCCATGTTTCTCCTCTTGTGCAAGGTCTAGTGCTTTGTCTCCCCATGCATACCACCAGACCGGATTATGCACGTGTTGCTGAAGGTACGGACTCTTTTCATCCTTGAGATGGTTAACTCCAGCTTTTTGACCACTGGGTGTTTTGGTAGTTTCCCGATCAGACCCTAACGCGTATTTGAATTGCATGGGGCAGAGAAACAGAACAATTGCGATTGAAAGTGTTTTTTTTTACAATCATTTTTGCATGGGACAGGAAGACAGGATTTATGCTCTGGCTACTTCCCTTGCGAGCCTGTAGACACCTTCCGAATTATTTCATCTTCCAATTGTTGAACTTCGACTTTATCAACCTGCATGATCTTCGAAAAAAGCTTCTTAAAACCTGCTCTCATCATCTCGAGATGAGTTGCGTAGTGGGAACAGTGTTTGCACATGAGGAGATGCAAACGCAGCCCCGCACGCTGCATAAACGAAAATTCGTTTGCAGAGGTGTCTTGGGAACTCAGGATTCGGACGATCTCTTTGCACGGAAGCATGACTGATTTTCCCTCAAGAGGCTTTTGGCCGGGGATTCCTGATTTTGCCATCAATACACTCTCTTAAGCGGTTCCTCGCCCTATAAAGAAGAACCCCTAAGTTAGTGACAGTAACATTCAAAACATTACAGATATCAGAACTGCCATGTTCGTCGATTTCCTTGAGGCAAAAAGCCATTCTCTGCGTAAGTGGCAGATTATCCAGGCATTTTTGGATTAGATCCATTGTCTCGGAGCCCATAAGAAATTTTTCAGGATCTACAGGCGGCTGGACCCAGCTACCGTTAGAGTCAAATCGAGACTCCAGGACCTTCTCAATCGAATCGGAGCTATCAAAGCGTGCATCCTCGCGCCTGAGTTCCAAAGCCTTGTTGTAGAGAATTCCGAAAATGAAAGTTCGTATATGAGAGCGGCCTTCAAATTTCGCGACGACGTCAAAGAATGTAGTCCACACGTTTTGAACCACTTCTCGAGCAGAATTTGAATCAAAACCCAATCCCAAAGCACCTCGGTATAGGTGTTCGGTATACGCGCGGACCAACTGATCGACGGTTCCCGGCTCGCCATTTCGGAGTTTCGTCAAAAATTCCTGGGAGCTGAAATTTTCCTCGGATTTACCCTTGCTCATAGGGAGAGTGTATAACCCAATAAAGTTTATATGTAAACTATTCCGGTCCATTACCGGCGCCTGTTACATTTTGACGAGACAGAGAAGGTGACTCGGATATTTTTCTAAGTAATTCTAAGAAACTTCGATTTAGCGGCGGCATGAGTCTTTTGACGCGGCCAATATGGAGTGGAAAAATCCCCTCAAATTTCCTGACCCCTTTTTTTGTGAGTTCGAAGAAAGGGCGCTTTTGCGTCGTTTCTATTCGAACTTGTTTTATGAGTCCGTCTAATTGAAGTCGTTTCAGAAACATCGAGATATTTCCACGCGTGACAAAAAGCTTTTTCGCTATTTCAACCGCGGGGAGGGGGCCCTCAAAATAGAGAAAGAATAAAATTTGAAATCTAGGAATGGAGCACTCTTCGAGCAGGAGAGCTTTTTCGAGTTGACGGTAAATGGTTTGAAACGCTGCCATCAAAGTGCGCCAGCTCTTGACTTCTGGCTCGTCAAGCAAAGCTCGTAGTGGGTTCTTGCCTCCTGGTTTCATAACTTGGTTGGGTCTTATAGCCTCGATATTCATATCGAACAAGATTTTACTTTTTGAGTCCGGCGCTGCAGTTAAATGTGAACCGACCATCCCCACGATTCATAAATAAGACAATGAATGCGGCGAGCACCGGAATTGAAGCTAGAAATAAGTGAGAATTTTTCCCTTGATTCCAAATCGTCCCCCAGGGATCAAGAAGTTGCCGCCAGCTCGATAGTGTAGAAATCATGTGGAAAAAAAGCCCCAATCCATAACTTAAAGTGCGCCAGCGGCCTAAAATGATGGCTATTCCTAAAAGCATTTCCGCTATCCCTAAGGCCGTGCTCGCGGCGGTTCCAATTTGTATTTTGTAGAAATGCTCAAAGATACGAAGCGTGTCAGCCGGAGCCATGATCTTATCGACGCCCCAGAGGAATAGGAAAAGCCCAAGCGAGACGCGAAGAAGGAAGTTGCTATAACGCCACGATAGATCAGATTTCATTGGGAAACCTCGACGTTTTGAATCAAGCCCATGGACGTCCATTGCGTAAACCACTGCCTAAACAGTGGAGCAAGATCAAGACTTGGATTTTCCATTTGAATTTGTTCCAGCACGTCTCCAAGCGGCAATTGGGCTCCGATTAGGTCGAGCATTTTCCATTGGACGAGACTGAGTCGTTGGACGTTGAGACTGAACTCATCGCGAAAAACGACAAGATGGGTTTCTTCTAGTGAAAGATCTACCGGGATCTCCGTTTCATGTCGGGTTTTCCATATTTCGTCAACAGGCCAGTCTAAGCGTAACAGGGTGACCGAGGGGTGGAGAATCAGTTTCATGCTTGCCCAGGCTTCGGGCGAAACCGCGGAAAGTGAAGTAGGATCAAATCGAGGGATCACTCTAGCATAGAACGCCTCGATCAAGGTCCACTCCAGTGTGGCTAAATCGGAAAGGTAAGGAATGTTCGCGGCAAAAGCGGAAGATTTTAAAAAATGAGGGAAGTGCATTCCCACTTCGCCGATATTGGGCGTATGAGATGGATAAGCTACTAGATAATCAGCGACGAGTCTGCGAAAAGAATCCTCGTCTAAAACAGCATGAATAGCTTCGTAATCTTTGGCTAACGAATCCACCAGACGAGCGAAATAAGCTTCAGCATAGATGTCGAGCCTGTCTTGCCGGGGCAGTGGGGGCGCATCGACCACTTCTAATAAGCAGGAAGGTTTCGGCTCCATCTCGCCAGGTTCGTTTAGAGTTTCGGCAACACCCCGAGGTTCGGTAATGATCCACCGAAGCCAACGTTGGAGTTCGGCAAGCTCCGCTGTTTCCTTAGGCTCGTTTTGCAAGAATACTCTCCTCAATGGCCCTTGCTCGATTGCTTTCCGCCAAAAGCTCCGGAAAAGTCGGGATTTTATCGTCGCGTTCGATGAGAGTCGGGATTTTTCCAAAGCGCTTTACCGCTTTTTCATAGAGCGTCCAAACCGCATCGCATACTGGGTGATCGTGCGTGTCGACTAGAAAGTTCTGGTGAATCGGCGAATGGGCCTCTCCATCCGTAATTCGTTCGGAATGTCCTGCAAGATGAAACTGTCCTACGATTTCTAGGGGGATCCCATTTAAGAAATCAATCGGGTCAAAACCATGGTTTGTGGCACTTACATATATATTATTTACGTCAAGCAGGATGGCACAGCCGGAACGTCTGGCAATTTCAGCGATGAATTCCCATTCTGTCATCTCGGAGGATTCGTACGTCAGATAGCTCGATACGTTTTCAAAGAGCATCTGGCGACCCAAAAGATCCTGCACTTGTATGATCCGGGAGGAAACATGTGCAATGGTCTCTTCATTATACGGGAGAGGTAAAAGATCATGAAGGTTTTCTCCATCAACCCCAGTCCAACATAAATGGTCTGACACCCATGCAGGATTAATCCGCCTGACAAGAGTGTTTAACTTGCTCAGATAATCACGATTGAGTGAGTCCACAGAGCCGATTGAAAGCGAAACTCCATGTAAAACAACCGGATAATTTTCACGAACCTTCTCTAAAATCGAAATTGGCTTTCCACCCTCTTTGTCTCCAAGCCCAATGAAGTTTTCGGAAATGACCTCAAACCAATCGACAGCAGGTCGGTTTTTCAGAACGTAAGAGTAGTGAGGAGGGCGAAGGCCCACACCTTGTCCGAGGGACCGATGTGGGCCTTGTGAAATCGACCTAGAAAAAGGAGTTGTCATGAAAACAGGAGTCCTAAGCTTTCGGCGCTTCTGTGCTTCCGCCCTTTTTCTTACAGGCGGCTTTACTCATCTCCAAATAGCCCTTGCCCTTGCAGCTATTTTTTCCCTTACATTCGTTTTGCCCAGGTGTGGCGCAAGCGCCCTTACCAGAGCAGGAATTGACACCGTAACAGTGTACTTTCCCTTTTCCCTTGGCAAACGCGGGCGTCGTGGTTGAAATTCCAGCCCCGATCATTCCAGCCAACGCTGCACCCAGTAATATTTGAGTTGTTCTTTTTTGCATATTTCCTCCTAAGGAATCTTTTCACATTTTTACGCCATTACAACACGAGTTAATAATTTGTATGAGTGTAGTACAGCGACAATATATTACACTTTTTTATGACAACGCGAAGTGGCATCCGTTGGCTTGAGATATGCACGAAACGTGCTTAATGAACAATGTAATGGAAGAAAGTGGCGCCGATTTAGTCCTGATTGTGGAGGACACTGACGAAATCAGATCACTCCTAAAAGAGCTTTTAGAAAAGGAGGGATACGAGGTTGTGACAGCCGAGAACGGCGAAGTCGGGTTAAAAATGATAAAATCCGTAGCCCGGCCTTGTTTAATACTGTTGGATGTCATGATGCCGATTATGAACGGGCCTGAATTTCTGCATGCACTTGAAAAATCGCCGCTTCATCACCTATTGGCTACGATTCCCGTCGTTATCACATCTGCTGGGACATTTCCGTCCGACTTGGAACCAGAGTTGACACAAGGGTTCTTAAAAAAGCCCCTCAATATAGAAGTTCTACTCCAGACGGTAGCTCGTTACTGCCGTAAAAAGAGTCATAACGACTCATTTGTTCGTGGGGAAAGAAGGTAGGTCGTGACTAAAGGAAAGAATCAAAAGACCGCGTTCGTCTTTACGGGAGGGGGGAGCCTAGCTGCAGTACAGGTCGGGATGTTAAAAGCGCTATTTTTACATCAGATTATGCCGAACTTTGTCGTGGGAGCTTCGGCAGGCGCCGTAAATGCTGTATATTTCGCTAACGAACCCACAATGGAAGGAATCCGATCCCTAGAAAAAATCTGGACCGGACTAAAGCGAAGCGAGGTATTTCCATTAGGACCGGTATCGGGAATGCTTCGGTTCTTGTCATTGCGCGATTATTTCATCGATCCGTTACCTTTACGTCAACTCGTTGAGCAAAACTTGTCTTTTCGAAGATTAGAAGAGGCAAAACTACAGTGCCATTTGGTAGCGACAGAATTTTCAGGAGGTACAGAAGTTTGCCTTTCCGTCGGACCAGTGATCGATGCACTCATGGCGACTATGGCTATTCCGGCGTTATTTCCGCCCGTGGTGATTCAAGGTCAGGTTCTCGTCGATGGCGGTATCGCGAACAACACGCCCATTTCGACAGCGGTTCACTTAGGAGCCACTCGGATTATAGTGCTCCCGACAGGTTTCTCATGCGCTCTTGAAGGAGTGGTAAGATCTCCAGTCGCTACCGCACTTCACGCGCTCAATCTCATGATGTCCCGGCAGCTCGTTTCTGATATCGAAAAATATTCACATTCGGTAGAACTGATCGTCGTACCCCCAGCCTGTCCGATGGAAGTTTCTCCTTATGATTTTACCAAGGGCGCGTCCTTAATTACCCGGGGTTTTGAATTGACCCGGAAATGGCTAAAGCAGCCTAATTTTAAAGCGAATGAAATTCCACTGAGCTTACGAAGCCACAGTCATGGCAATAATAGTTCATTGGCGGCCTAGCCCAAAAAACATTCACAAAATGCCCTGAGTCAGTAGTTTTCTTGTAATAAAATGCCACCTCTCCTCACATATAGCGGTTCGAAACCGCGAATTTTAAAAAATCAAACAGAGGGAGTTTTATGAAAGTGATCAACTATCTTATTTTAGTGGCCGTGATCCTAGCATATCCCGGCTTTGCTTTTGCTAGTTCAACTGAGATTCCGCTTGAGCAGATCAACTTGGACAGTCAGGGCGTGGCTGTCCATGGTAACGATGTTGTTAGCTATTTTAAGGGTGAGGCAAAGTCTGGATCTGTGCAGTACGAGTCTAATGTAAATGGCGCTCGCTATCGGTTTGGCTCCGCAGAAAATAAGGAAAGTTTCTTAGACAACCCAGAACGGTACCAGCCGCAGTACGGTGGTTGGTGCGCCACGGCGATGGCGATGGATATGAAACTCGATATAGATCCCCAGAGCTATAAAGTCGCGGGTAATCAACTTTATCTATTTAGCAAAGTAAATGGAGTGGACGCCCGCGAAATGTGGAACAAAGACGAAGCGAATCTCAAGGCGGCAGCAGATAAAAACTGGTTTCGAAGAATCAAGCCAAAGGGTGACAAGAAGTTTTACAATCTCATGCAAGGAGATGTCGGGGTCCGTGGCTACGATCTCGTTTCGTATCGAAAAGGACAACCCGTAGCTGGATCAACCCAATTCGAAACTGAATATCGAGGCGTCCACTACCTCTTTGCAAGCGCTGAAAACAAGTCGAAGTTTCTTGCAGACCCCGAAGCTTTTTTACCGGAATTTGGAGGCTGGTGCGCTACGGCCACAGCCATGGGGATGTGGCTGGATATTGATCCATTAAAATACATGATTACTGATGGACGGCTTTTCTTGTTTAGCAATGTCGACGGGAAAGACGCACGCCAAATGTGGCTCATGGATGAGACGAATTTAACCGGTAAAGCAGATTCGAATTGGGTGAGCAGAATAAGTAGCTACTGATTTCAATCACTCGGCCTAGGTTAGGTATCGATCTAATCGAGCCTAACCTAGGTTCATTCCATCATCAGAGCTAAATATGAATTGGAGGATACAATGCGAAGAATGAGTTCTTTCGTCTGGCTACTGGCAGTTTTATTGTGTGTAAATGAGCCTGCACAAGCCGCTCATTTCTACTTGGGTGGTCTTGGAGGATATTCTCAGCCTAGCAAAGGAGATTCTGCTTTCAGTTACGGCGCCAATTTAGGTTTTTTTGTCGGAATGCGTCCCATGGTTGGTTTAGGCGTTCACGCTTTGACTGTCAATAGAAGCAATGACGGTGGAATTGGAAATAGACTTACTTCTTATGCAGGCGAAGCTCTGGTTATGCCAGGGATGTTTACATTTGGCTTTCGCTTGGGTCAGATGAATTCTGGATTAGGTAATCATTCACTGATCGGAGGACTCATCGGATATGATTTTAATCTCGCTAATCATTTTACTCTAGGCTTCCAAGGCGCATATCAGACGATTTTGGCTTCCACTCGCTTTAGTGTTTTTGATGGACTTGCTTCTCTGAAGTTCTGGTTTTGACTTGCTATTGTTCTGTCCCAGACCCCTTTGATTCAGTTTTTTCGTCCTCTTTTTTTTGTTTTTTTTCAGATGAATCTTGAGATGATTCGGAAGTAGCACAACAAGGGGTGCTCTTTTTCAGTTTCTTTCTGTCCTCACGATTTTTTTCCCTTTGCTCTTCCCGTTTCTCTTCTCTTTTTTCATCCTGCCGGTCTTCGCTTCCTCCGCCAGAACTGGAGCGTTCAGAGTCAGAGGCAAGCGCTATAGAAACAGATTCGAAGTAGACAGGAGCACTTAAAAAAAAGATTGTTTGAATCAGGCTAAGAAGGCCGACAAGGTTTTTGGTTTTCATTTATTTTTCTCTCCTTTATTAGAATTGCATATTCATTCCGGTTTCGACTGCATGCTCGGTGTAACTTTGGGACGAGTAGTTGGATTGTTTTCGGTTAAAACTGTACTGAGCCTGCGCAGCAAAGCGGCGCGCAACCGGAAGCTTAAGAGCGCTTACCGCCTGTGCGTCCCAGTCTACTCGCAATGACCCGTTTTGTGGATTACCGGGATCAGATCTAAAATGCGAGTAATTCTGTCTTGCGATAGAGATTTCGGGTTCAAAAGTGAAGCGGTTAGGGAGTGGGATGACAGCTTTTTGTTTCAGCTTCAATCGGGATGAGTCTCTGGCTCCGTAGGCTAAGTCCCGCTCCAGACGCATACCCAGGCTTGGAGTCCAATGAACGGATGCTAAGCGCGCTTTGAGGGATAATTCATGCTCCTGAGACCAAGTCGAAAGTATCGGATTTGGAGCACTGCTTAATGGAGAGGAGGGGATACCATCACTGAATTCGGCAATTCGCTCAAGATAGGATCTCCGAGAAAGTGTCGATTTCAAAGATAGTTTCATCTGTTTTGAAAATCGATACCCTAATTTTCCATCTACTTTGAAGTCATCGTAGCTATTTTTAAAAACATTCCCAGCGGCATCCGTGGTTACAGTTGAATAAGTTCTAAATGAGCCAGTCGCGCCTAAATCATAAGACCAATTTTCCCCCGTCCAAGTGCCGTAGAGACGGACTTGGGGCTGCAAATAACGTTGGAGTTGAGCAAGGGTGGTATCGGTCCCTGTTTCCGGTACATGTCCGTCCATATAACCGAGAGAAAGGTTACTCCCCATTTCCCAATCCTCATTGAGATACCACGCGATATCCCCCCGAGTTTCCATGTAATTCTCATTGGCAAGGCTTCCTACAGACCCATCTGCAAAGTGTTTTATGGAAGCATCAAAAGCGCTGGAGAGAAACAATGACTCCGAAACCATGTATTCCGCAGTAAGGGATGGATTAATCTTCGCATAGGAGCCCGCAGTGGGGGTACTCAGGAGTGTGGCATTGCTCGTGGATCCGAAGAGGATGTTAACGGCAGGTTTGAGTTTAATCGAACTCAGACCTGCCGCTCCCACTTGAGCGGCTTCGGCAGTTGAAGAAGCATTCAGAGGTGTGTCCGCCGCCCAAGCTAAAGTTGACGGGAAAAATACAAATAAAAATATAAGGTTTTGAATGAAGTTCATACTGGTTCCTGATTATCTTTCAGCATTGGGATTGCTGGTACCAGAGCCAGGTTCGCCACCGCTCTCATCATCAGATCCGTATTGGTTTAAGCTCCAATCATAATCTTCGTCGAGTCTTTTGATGCGATAGTCTTCGAGTTGGGAGGCGGGAACAAGCTTTACATATTTTTGGAAAAATCCTTTTACACTTCCATAGGTATGCTCGAAGTCAGACGCATACCAGTTTCTGACAATTTCCGATGTTTTGATGGATTTTCCGGGATAATCGAAGCGGGTCGTGTTGGGTTGATCAGAATTCACGAAGTTTTCAGCGAGTAAATCAAGTGTGTCATCAAGCGTATTTGCTGATAGTGCGTGGTTGTAGAGGGGCGGGCAGCCTTTTGATGCACAGACAATCGATACGTGAATCCTTGCATCTCCCATCGGGCGCAAGATTTTATGTTCCACATCGTTTAAACTTACATCTTTTTTCCCGGCAATCGTCCAAAGCCGTAAATCCCAAACTCCATTTCCAAGGTGGCCAATGTTTTTGATGCTCTGGGATTTTCTGTCGCTCCCGTAAGTTTCGTCATACCTCGAAAGGACAAGGTCCAGAGTCATCGCATTGTAGGCATTGATAAAAAATGCTTTCTGCTCTTTCTCATTCATCATAGAGGTATCTGCGGTGCTCATCTCCTGGAGAGTGGACTTCAGTGTTTTTAGGTCCTCTGCATTTTGGAGCCAAGATCTGTAGTTGATGCGACTCATTTTGAGGTACTTATTTTGCGAGTTTGGAAGCCAGGTGATTACGACATATTTCTGCAAAAGAGTGTCGTAACTGACAGTCGCGTCCGGGTTATAGGCTTGAACGGGGCCCAGGTTATCAAATGAATTTCTTATTCCTTTTCCTTCGCACGGGCCTGCACCAACGAGGATAAAAACCGAGAGGATCCCAAAAAGTACGTAAGATTTTCTAAAGTTCATTACACTTACCTCCAGTGCCGACGTATGAGTGAACTTATGGGGACATTTCTTACATGAGGAATAAGGGTTTTTACGGATACGACCTGCTCACAACGGTTTTTTTGGCATTATTGACCTTGAGTAACGGTCTTTATTGTTTAATCTCCTCTGAACATGGTGCCTTTTTGCCACTGCTTGGGGTTTTTTCTGCCCAGTTTAGCCTTTATGCGGGGCTTATTTACGGCTTGAAGCGGGGAAAGAGAATCTCGGTCCTACTCCTGCTGATCTCCGCGCTTCTGAGCCGGGCTATTTTATGGAATTTTACAGCGCCCATTTTAGAAAACGATTACTGGCGTTATCTCTGGGACGGACGTGTCCTCGCTCATGGCATCAACCCGTATCTCTATGCTCCGCTCGATCCCGCTCTTGATCATCTCCGAGTCTTTTATCGTCATTGGATTGGATGGACGAAGTATGGAACGATTTATCCCCCTTTTGCGGAGATTCTTTTTGCAGTCACTCATTGGATTGCTCCTGACTCGCTATTCGGTTTAAAGGTGATGTTGGGAATCTTTGATCTAGGAACAGGTATTTTACTGGCTCTTTGGCTGAAGAAAAAGAAAATAGACCCAGCTTGGAGCGTCCTTTATTTCTTAAATCCGCTTGTTTTAAAGGAAATCTCAAACTCAGCGCATTTAGACTCCGTACCCGTATTTTTTTCATTTGCTGCTGTCTATTTATTCATGTTTTTTCCAAAAAAAAGAATTTGGTCGTGGGTGGCACTCGCATTGGCTGTGAGCACTAAGCTTTACCCTTTGGTCCTCATTCCTCTCTTTGCCCGTCTCGATTCAAAGTGGAAAAAACATCTTGCGGTCTTTGGAGGTGTTTTCGGGGGGCTTTACCTCCCTTTTTTGGGCGCAGGTTCAAGTTTGTTTAATGGTACGCAGGCTTATGCGAAATACTGGCTTTTTAACGCCGGGATTTTTCAAGTCACGACGAAGTGCCTCAACGGTTTACTCAGTTTATTTGCTGCCTCATCCGCCGATGGCTTTTTAAAGAATGCAATCGCGAATGACTATCCGGCTAAGGCTATCTTAGGCCTATTATTTATATTGGCTTTGATTTGGAAAACGAAAAAACTCAAAAGTGCTACTGAACTTCCTCAGTCGACGCTTTGGGTGTTGGGACTCGTTCTCATTTTATCCCCGGTGGTCGACCCTTGGTACGTGCTTTGGGTATTGCCATTCGCATGTTTACAGAGAAATGTGCCATGGCTTTCTTTTTCATTTCTTGTCGTAGCGAGCTATGCTTGGTTCTTTTCCCAGGAAAAAGCCTGGATTTTTCGCCTGACCGAGTATTTAATCTTTTTCGCATTACTGAGTCGGGACTTAGCCAAGGACACCATACTTAAAGATTGTCCATAAGATCTTTATACCAGCCTGTAAAGTGCCCTTGAAGGTTCCTGTAATTTTAGATTTTCCGATTCGCTTGCGGTAATGCACGGGAATTTCGCAGACTTTTAATCCAAATTTCAGCGCTTTGATTTGCATTTCGATGGTCCATCCAAAATTGGGATCTTGCATTTGAATTAAATTCAAGGCTTCGGCCCGAATAGCTCTGAAGGGTCCAAGATCACTAAAGCGATACCCGAACCGTAGATACATGAGCCAGGTTGCAAGATTATTTCCAAAGCGTGCTTGTGGCAAGAGTGAGCCAGCCTCGGCTAGTCCGCTCATCCGCGATCCGATAACAAGATCAAGGTTTTTGGTAATGAGCGTATTTACCATCTCGGTCATGTCTTCTGGGTAATCGCTGTAATCAGCATCGAGAAAGATATAAATATCTGGACGAGCCCCCCGCGCAAATTCAATTCCAGCTAGGCAAGCAGACCCATATCCGCGTCGAGAGGCCGTAACTACCTGGGCTCCAAGAGCAACTGCTATTTCGCCTGTGTGATCAGAGCTGCCATTATCCGCAACAATGACATGGGATCTAAATGGAGCAGGAATATGCCCTAGAACTTTCGCGATAGAGTCTGCTTCGTTCAAGGCGGGAATGATAACGACCGTTTTCAATGAACGCTCCGTTGGGTAAACATTACCGCGCGGATTCTGCAGTGGTGGGTTGGCTAGGCCCGTGCAAATCATCATGACGAAGAGATTCGAGCGTTAGACTTTCTTCGGGAGGCACCCAAATCGGTTTTATTTGCAATTGGTAAGTGACTCTCGGGTCTAAGTGTCCTTGCGGGGCCTCCAGGTACTTATGATAGGCGGTCATGACTTGAGTAGCATAGTCGACCGCAGTCTTAGGGGTTATCCGCTGCGGATCAAGGTAGAGGAGGAGAGTGCCCGGTGAAGGCTCCGTTTGTCCTGGCGTCCGTTTGTTGCTTGATTCGGAACTGGGCATTGGAACAAGAGCTACGGCAAGCAATCTTTTTTTCCCCTTAATGTTACTCTTAGGTTCAGCGAACTTTTCGTTTGAAATTTTAGTTAATCCTTTTGAAATTGCCTCAAGCTCCATAGTGGAGTCAGACCCGATTTTGTTGGAGTCAGGTACCACAGTTTGATTAATTCCTTGAGCAATTGCTTTTGGCGTTTCTGGAGGAGGTGCGATCACAGCTCCATTGCCCTGGTAGGTGCGTGAGTCATTATTTTGTTTGGATGGCTCGGCGGAATATTTTGAAATGATAGGTAAAGATTCTGGATCAGGCCTTTGATGGGGAGATGTCGAAGAAGGGTTCCTCGATATTGGATTCGTATCGCCAGAGTATCTCTCAGTTTTTCCGGGAGATGTTGCCTGACGGACGGGAAGTGTAGGCTCACTTGGGTATGTATTTTCAGTTAAGGCAGGCTGCTTCTTGGAAATGTTGACCGAATTCGGAGTTGAATGAACACTTTGGGCTTCGGTGGCATTGGAAAAGGAGTTCAGATCAGAATTTGGTGCATGCGTGGATTGAGTTGAAAAACTGCGATCATGTGAGGACGTAGGAACTGTGTGCTGAATATTATCCCCGCTGGTGGGAGTTCTGTTTTGATAGATTTGCGAAGTGCTGTTTTGTGAAGGCGATCTACTCGAAGCGCTTTCTCTAGACGAAGAGTTAAAAGAAGAAGGGCTAAACCCGGGACCGTGATTTGATTCGTTTCGTGGGTTCTGACCTTGACCACTTATTCCAGAGCGATCCAAACGTTCAGAACTAGATCCAACGCTGCTCTGAGGTATTGAGTTGTAATCCGATGCTGATCCTCCACCTGAGGCTCGCTCTGAAGTAGAACCGTAAGCAGGGGGATGTTCGGTGCCCGAGCCAGAAGAAGGATAACTTCCTCCGTTTGATGAACTTTGTGCACGTTCGGCACTGGAAGCAGGTCCGGGGCCAGAATTCGCTAAATTGGGCGAATTAGAAGGCGCAGACTGCTGACTCGATTTGCCTGATTCCCTCGATGAAGGGTTCGAGCCTGAGGGATTACTGGCGTTTTGAGGGGTCGAAGGAGTGCCTTGAGAAGCGGATTCTGTTCCTGATCCGTAGTTGCTTGTCCCGGATCCGTGCCCATTTTCGGTGGATGCGGGAGGAGCATAATTCGTTTGGGTAGTATTATTCGGAGGTGCTGGATACTGGTTGTCTTTGGTTATGGGAGATTGAAATGGAGGCGAGGTCGTCGATGGGATTTCACGAGTGGGCGCTTGGCTGACGTCATTTAGCTTCCAAATATATTCTGTCTCCACGATTTGTGGATTTTCTGATCTAAGCCAATGAGAAGTCGCTTTATCACTTGAAACATAAGGGGCGATAAATTTCGCTACACTGCCCGCATTCTTATTAAAATCCTCTTCGTACCATTTGAAGATAGGTGATAAATAGAGTTTCCCCGTCTTGATATCGATTCGATTTCTGGATTTGTCATTTAAAAAACGAAAAGCTGCTTGATCTAGCTGCTCTTCCAGCTCTGCTTCTGTATAGGCGCCATCTCTTAGAGCAGGGCACCCCTGCGCTCCGCAAACCAAGGCAAAGTGGATTCTGGGTTCATTAAATTTCTTACGGATAAGTACATTTTCAATTTCGTTCAAAGAACGTCTCTTCTCGAGAAGTAGAAACTGAGGCTCATCCCAGGCGCGAGGAATGTCCTTGATCGATTCCACCGGATAATGGTTGAGCACTAATTTTATTGTAAATACATTATAGGCATTAATGAGGAATGCCAGTTTTTGTTTTTCGTTGAAGCTTTCGAATTCCTGTCTGGTGACTGACATAAGCGTATTTATGTAATTTTCAAGTGGAGCTTGATCTTGGGTTAGCTCCTTATAGTTGACATAGCTTTCACCCCCCTTTGGTTCAACATATTTTCTCAGTATCCGATCAAGGACGGCATGTGTGTGATCAAAGGAGGAAGAGTAGCCGGTACTTTCGATGCATGAGACCATCTGAAACACACCAAGAAAGAGCCACATCTTGATTAAAGGTATTTTTGTGCTCAGAAGACTTCTCCATCTCTTATATTTGGTGTCTGGAGATGTGAAAATCTTACAGATCTGTAAGACTAACTTAGATAATGCTTATGTATTCGAGCGGTTATCCTGGTTATTTTTCTGTGCCGGAGCCGTACCGGCGCTTTTGCGTTGTTGAGCCCGATTGCTGCCGTGTTTCCGTGTCGTTGGGAGTCTGTTCGGGGATAAATTTGCGAGATGAATTTGAAGTAGAAGCTTCTTTGGTCCGATCGTTTTTTGTTCCAATTCTGATGAGTTTAGGTGCTTCTGTCACTATTTTTAGCGCGTTGCTTGTGGCTTGATCGTCGCTCTTATTTTGCTGTGTAGTCGATTTTGTCCGTTGATCTTTAGGCTGAACTGAGGGATTCCGTACCTCGTCTGCAAGAGCAGTAAAGTTTAGTGACAGTTGAAAAGCGAATAAAATAGGAAGACTCACATTCCTCATGCTTGTCACTAGTCCTTCGCGTTCAAGGACCAGTCGTAGTTTAAATATTTGATGACGGTTGCGTCGTTTCTAATCATGGTTTCTTCCGTTGGATTCTTTGCGATACGCGGTGCTATAAATGCTTTGATTGATCCGTATTTTTTATCAAAATCATCTCCGTACCATTTGAAAATACTGGACAGGTAAATAACTCTTGCGTTGGCATCAAAATAATTGCGCTTCGGATCCCGTAAAAATGTAATAGTGGCGTTGTCGAGTTGTTCATCCAGTCGCGACGCTGTAAAGGCTTCATTACGGAGCCCAGGGCAACTCTTCGCCGCGCAGACTAAAACGGAATGTATCCTAGGTTCATTAAACGCCTTGCGGATCATCTTGTGTTCGATGTCGTCGAGACGATGCTTTTCACCGAAAAGAGTGAAAAATTTTATTTTCCAAGCACTGGAAAATAACCCGCCTAAATCTTTAATCGATTTAAGAGGGTAATGGTCGAGAATCAGCTTTACCGTCAAAGCGTTGTAGGCGTTGATCAGAAAGGCGAGTTTTTCATTCTCGGAAAACCTGGAAAAATCAGTTTTTGTCACACTTTCTAATTGTGATAAATACTGGTTCAATTCCTCTGGGTTCTTTTTCAGGGTGGAATATTGCACCCAACTTGTCGGACCTTCGACGATGACGTAACCCTTAAGTACCTTGTTCCACAATGAGTGACTCTGATCAAAAGAAGAGATTTCACTTTCACTTGCCAGGGCCGGCAGTGCCAAGAGCAAACTTAAGCCAAAGAGTAAATGGGTTTGGCTCCGGTACAATCGCTTCATAGTCTCTCCGTCTTCTTCAACTTATTTGTCTACTTATAAGTGCGATTGGGTTCTGGTTTATTACACTAGGTACTTAGAAACTAAGAGTTTCCTGCCTGTAATAAATTCACCCCCGGTTTCACTTACTTATCGAGGGAAGGAACTAGGTGGTTACTATGAATTTAGTTAAAGTTTATACAATGCAGCAATGTCCTTATTGTGAGGCAGCTAAAAAGCTGCTTAAAAGCCGAGGCATTGAGTTTGAGGAAATTCGTCTGTCTGAGAGTGATGAGGCCGCTTGGGATGCTCTTTATGAGCTGAGTCACATGAAAACTGTCCCGCAAATTTTTTTTGGGGAGCGCCTGATAGGAGGTTTTACCGAATTAGCGGATCTCGATAAAAAAGGCAGCCTTGTGTCGCTTAAGGGAAACTAAAGTGAATCGCATCCTCTCCGACAAACTTTTGGTCGTAATGTTGCTTGTAGCGTGTGTTTTTGCGCTTAAGCATTTTCATTTGGATCAATATCTTACGCTTGAGACGTTAAGGGCACAGCAAGAAGCACTTAAGTCTTACCACGATGCCCGTCCGGGGATGATGATCGGAGCTTATCTCATAGTTTATATTATTTGCGCAGCCCTGTCCGTTCCAGGCGCCACCATTTTGACTTTAGGTGGCGGCGCGATTTTCGGTTTTTGGATGGGTACATTGATTGTCTCGTTCGGTAGCACGATTGGAGCGACTTTGGCATTTGCGGGATCGCGCCTTTTGTTTCGCGATTGGGTTCAAGGCAAATTTAGTGAACGGCTTTCGACAATTAATGAAGGGATTAAGAAAGAAGGCGCCTTTTACCTTTTTACCTTGAGACTGGTTCCGGCATTTCCGTTTTTCCTTGTTAACCTTGTTATGGGGTTAACCCCCATAACAATTACAACTTTTTATTGGGTGAGCCAACTGGGAATGCTTGCCGGAACGATGGCGTTTGTCTACGCGGGTACGCGGTTAAGCCTGATCCAGTCGGTGAGAGGAATTCTTTCTCCTCAGCTCTTGTTATCCTTTGCGATAATCGGCGTATTGCCGCTTCTGTCGAAAACGGCAATTGGGTACTATCGGTCAAAAAAATATGTACGTCGATTTTCAAGGCCTAAGCATTTTGACTACAATCTCGTTGCGATTGGAGGTGGCTCGGCGGGATTGGTGTCGACTTACATCGGTGCAGCTGTCAAAGCTAAAGTAGCACTAATTGAAAAACACAGGATGGGTGGAGACTGCCTCAATACGGGATGCGTACCCAGTAAAGCCCTCATCCGGTCCGCAAAAATTCTCTCCTACATTCGTCGATCACAAGAATTTGGCTTACCGCCCATAGATGTCTCAGTTGGAAAGCAATTGGATTTCTCAAAAGTCATGGAACGGGTAAAACGCGTGATTAGCAAGGTTGAACCACATGACTCGACTGAACGTTATACGAAGCTGGGTGTCGATTGCTTTCAAGGTGAAGCAAAAATCGTCAGTCCTTATGAAATTGAAATAAATAGTCCTGACGGTCTGAAAAAAATCACAACAAAAAATATTATTGTGGCGACTGGGGCTAAACCCCTTGTTCCACCCATCCCCGGATTGGATCAAATCAGATATCTTACAAGTGATAATCTCTGGGAGATCGCGAAGCTCCCGAAGCGCCTTTTGATTTTAGGAGGCGGCTCGATTGGCTGCGAACTTGCCCAGGCCTTTTCAAGGTTTGGGGCTCAAGTCATTTTGGTGGAAATGGCTTCCAGAATTCTCATTCGAGAAGATCATGATGTTTCTGAATTCGTTCAGAAAAAATTTATTCATGAAGGTGTTCAAGTTCTCACTTCTCATAAGGCAAAGTATTTTGGAAAAGACGGGCAAAAGAACTGGCTCATTTGTGAATTCAATGGAACTGAAGTCCGAATCGAATTCGATGAGGTGCTCTTGGCCCTTGGAAGGAAAGCTAATGTCAGCGGGTTTGGTCTAGAAGAGCTCGGAATTGAAATTTCACCGCGTGGAACGATTGTTGCTGACTCATTTTTACGCACTAAATATCCAAATATTTATGTTTGTGGAGACGTGACTGGTCCCTATCAGTTCACGCACGCGGCGGCACACCAGGCCTGGTTTGCATCAGTGAATGCACTCTTCAGTCCTTTTAAGAAATTTAAAGTAGATTATCGCGTCATCCCTTGGACTACCTTTACTGATCCGGAAGTAGCCCGAGTAGGATTAAGTGAAAATGAGGCTAATGAAAGGAATATTCCGTATGAAGTCACGAAATATGGAATCGATGATTTAGATCGGGCCATTGCTGAGGAAGAAGATCACGGTTTCGTCAAAATTCTTACAACTCCTGGCCGGGACCATATCATGGGAGTGACCATCGTCGGGCACCATGCGGGAGATATCATCGCGGAATATGTGGCCGCCATGAAGCATGGATTTGGCCTAAATAAAATCCTCGGTACGATTCACGTCTATCCCACTCTTTCTGAAGCCAATAAATACGCAGCTGGAAATTGGAAAAAAGCTCACGCGCCGAGAAGAGCGCTTGATCTATTAGAAAAGTTCCATAGATGGAGGCTTACTTAGATGGTCTCGACGGTTCTATTTGCAACCCTATTCGGAGTATTTCTCGCTTATGCGAACGGCGCAAATGATAATTTCAAAGGCGTCGCCACGCTTTTTGGTAGTGCAACGACGGATTATAAGCACGCCCTGCTTTGGGGAACAATGACCACATTCTTAGGATCTTTAGTCGCCCTGGTTTTAGCCCAAGGGCTTCTAGCTACTTTTAGCGGGAAAGGGCTTGTTCCAGACACTGTGGTTGCGATGAAAAGTTTTTCGATCGCCGTAGTTTTGGCATCAGCCCTTACTGTAATGCTTGCAACGAAGCTCGGGTTTCCCGTATCAACGACCCATTCATTGACTGGCGCTTTGGCAGGAGCGGGTTGGGTTGCTTCGGCGTCTGGGGTAAACCTTGATAAACTCGGTTCGAATTTTTTTATTCCTCTCATTGTGAGTCCTGTCATGGCAATTGGGTTAGCCGTGCTGGTGTATCCGTGTTTACGATTTATGAGAGAAAGGTTGGGTGTCAGGAAAGAGACCTGCCTTTGTATTGGGACTGAAGTCGTCGCTACAGTTCCGCAAGGAATCGGAAGATCCCAGGCCCTTGCGATGTTCCAGAGTCAAAGTATGAATCAGTCATTTCCTACAGTAACCCTAGGGACTGAAGCTACTTGCCAGGATCGCTATTCTGGCTCATTACTCGGGGTCAACGCGCGGACAGGCCTTGATTTTATGCACTATATAAGCGCGGGTGTGGTGAGTTTTGCTCGCGGATTAAATGATACTCCAAAAATCGCAGCTCTTTTAGTCGTCGGTGGAACGTTATCTCCGACATTTACAATTATATCCGTCGCAATCGCTATGGCTTTGGGTGGTCTTCTGAGCGCAAAGAAAGTGGCGGAAACGATGTCTCATCGCGTGACTACGATGAACGCAGGCCAAGGTTTCACTGCAAATCTGATCACTGGTATTATTGTCATATTTGCCTCAAGGCTTGGGCTTCCTGTTTCCACGACTCACGTTTCGTGTGGTTCACTCTTTGGCATAGGCGCGGTGACACGCCAGGCGCAATGGAGAACCATCGCGTCTATCTTAGTGGCATGGGTGACCACTCTTCCTGTCGCGGGTATTTTAGGTGCGGTTCTCTTTTTAGGACTTAAGGGAATACTGGGATGAACCTCAAAACTATTCCATTTACAGATACGCTTCAGCAACACCAGATCCAGTTGACTCGAAGGTCTGTTCAAACTTTGCAGATCAATGTTGGGAGGCTTTGCAACCAAGCTTGTCACCACTGTCATGTCGAAGCAGGTCCGAAACGAAAAGAGATCATGGAGAAAAAGACCGTAGATCGACTTTTAGAACTCCTTTCTTTGGACTCTCATGTTCAGACAGTTGATCTCACAGGTGGTGCCCCTGAAATGAACCCGCATTTCCGGCATTTAGTCCGCGAGGTCAGAAAGTTGGGAAAAACAGTACTCGATCGGTGCAACCTTACTGTCCTATTTGAAGAAGGTCAGGAGGATACGGCCACATTTCTTCGGGAGCACAGAGTTCAAATCGTCGCGTCTCTTCCGTGTTATTCGAAGGCAAACGTGGACAAACAGCGCGGTAATGGTGTTTTTGAAAAGAGTATCAGAGCGCTAAAGCTTTTCAATGAGCTGGGTTTTGGAAAAACGGATACGGGTCTTGAGCTTGATCTCGTCTACAATCCCTTGGGAGCAAATCTTCCTCCGGGGCAAGTCGAACTTGAGAAGGATTATAAAGAAGAACTCAAAGAACTCTTTGGCATCGAGTTTAATCATCTCTTTACGATCACAAATATGCCCATAAAACGGTTTCTCCACGAACTTGAACGATCCGGAAAGCTTCAAGAATATATGGATCTTCTTGTTTCGAGTTTCAACGTCCAAGCGGCGCTGGGGGTCATGTGCCGCAGTCTTGTTTCCGTGGGTTGGGACGGACAAATTTACGATTGTGATTTCAATCAGATGCTCGAAATTCCAATCGCGGGGAAAAAACGAACTATTTGGGATATTAACTCGCTCAAAGACCTGGAAAAAGAAAAAATCGCACTTGCGGATCACTGTTACGGTTGCACGGCGGGAGCTGGAAGCTCCTGTGGTGGTGCTTTGGTTGAGGAAAATACACTTAAAGAAAAATGAACTGGAGGTTAGTGGCCATGAAAAATAATAAAAATACGTTACAAGCCGTCAAGGATTATTACGGTAAGGTGCTCAAAACAAATAAAGACTTAAAGACCAGCGCCTGTTGCACGACTGAATCGATGCCATTTCGGATTCGGGAAATACTTAAGGATGTCCATCCCGAAGTCATTGAGAAGTTCTACGGTTGTGGATCTCCGATTCCGCCAGAACTCAGCGGAAAGACGGTCTTGGATCTTGGTTCGGGCTCGGGTAGAGATTGTTTTGTCCTTTCTAAACTTGTGGGTCCAAGTGGAAGGGTCATTGGTATAGACATGACGGAAAAGCAGCTTGAAACGTCTCGTAAGCATATCAGTTACCACACTGAAAAATTCGGTTTTCAAAAGTCTAATGTCGAGTTCTTGCAAGGTTACATCGAAGACCTCGAAAGCGTTGGAATCCAAAATAATTCAATTGATGTCATTATTTCAAACTGTGTTGTCAACCTTTCACCTAATAAAGAACGAGTGTTTTCGGAGATCTTTCGCGTACTCAAGCCTGGGGGTGAGCTTTATTTTTCGGATGTATTTTCAAGTAGGAGAATTCCTACACATTTAGGTGAAGATCCCTTACTTTTAGGCGAATGCTTAGGCGGCGCTCTTTACATTGAAGATTTTAGACGACTTCTTGCTCGGATTGGATGTCAAGATTACCGGATTGTTTCAAAATCAAAAATTCAGCTGCATAGCGCCGAAGTGGAACGCAAAGCCGGGATGATTGACTTTTATTCGATGACGGTGAGGGCTTTTAAACTTGCGCTCGAAGACCGTTGCGAGGATTACGGGCAAGTAGCCATTTACCAGGGAACTATTCCGGAATGTTTACACTCTTTTACTTTAGATGATCACCATATTTTTAAAACAGGGCAACCGCTTTTGGTCTGCAGCAACACGGCGTCAATGCTTAGCGAGACTCGTTATGCACCACATTTTAAGATCATTGGCGACACAACCCAGCATCTCGGTCTGTTTGATTGCGGTCCTAACGGAGTAAGCGGGACAGCTCAGGGTTCCGAAATCAAGGGCGCTTGTTGTTAAGAAGGGCTCTCGGATGACTAACGTGATTGGTATCATAGGCGGAACAGGTCTTTACCAGATAGAGGGGTTGGAGGCACTGGAAACCCGGGAGGTAGAAACCCCTTTTGGAAAGCCTTCTGCACCTATAATCATAGGAAAGATGGGGTCCCAAAACGTAGCTTTTCTTTCACGTCACGGAGTTAACCATGAGCTGACACCTAGTGAGATTAATTTTCGCGCAAATATCTGGGCTTTAAAGTCTGTAGGCGTTCGACGCATTTTTAGTATTTCAGCAGTGGGTAGCCTGGTTCAGGGCATTGGACCGGGGGATCTTGTGATTCCCAATCAGTATATTGATTTCACCAAAGGAAAGAGAGTCGGGACGTTCTTCGGAGAAGGTTTGGTCGCTCATGTTTCAACTGCTGAACCCACGTGTCCATCTCTCTCGAATCAAATCCGCAGAATAAGCAGTTCTTTAGGGTATGAGATGCATGGAAACAAAACCTATGCTTGTGTTGAAGGCCCACGCCTGGGTACTCGTGCAGAAAGCTTCTTTCTCCGAGGGGCAAGTTGTCATGTCGTCGGTATGACCAACGTGCCCGAGGCTTTTTTAGCACGCGAAGCACAGATTTGTTATTGCACAATCGCAGTTGTTACTGACTATGATTGCTGGTTGGATGATCCAACTCAGCACGCAACTGTGGAAAAAGTGATTCAACTTTATAAGAGGAACCTGGGACGAGTCCAGGGAATTATAAAGAATGTACTTTGCGAAGAGATGGAATTATCGACTGCCTGTCTATGTAACAATTCACTGGATGGTGCGGTCATGAGTCGATACGAGGCGCTCACTGATGAGAAAAAACGCTTACTGGAATTCTTAAGACTGTAAAGAACGGCAGTTAAAAAATATGGGAAAGTTAGAAAAATTATCCGTGGTTATTCCGGTTGGACCTAGGGAGGAGGCGTGGAGAGAGCTTTTGACTGACTTGGCCGTGCTACCTTCTCATGCGGAGATCATTATCTCTGGGGCAACACTAGAACCAAAGGATTTTAGATCCGTTGTAAGATCAGCGGGACTGGTTCAAAATGTAAAATGGTTCAAAAGTCCCAAAGGGCGAGCGAAACAATTGAATGTCGGGGCATACAAGGCTCATGGGGATTTTCTCTGGTTCGTCCATGCAGATTCACGGATTTCTCATGCGACAATTCAATCGCTTAAGAAATCTCTCGCTAAAAACGAAAATGCGATCCATTTTTTTAATCTACTGTTTTTAAGCGACGGTCCGGCACTGACACGCATTAATTCAATTGGAGTTTGGATTCGTTCCCGCCTGCTCAGACTTCCATTTGGTGACCAAGGACTGTGTGTTCCTAAGGCAGTATTCGGTATGCTTGGCGGATTTGACGAGGAAGCCGCTTACGGCGAGGATCATCTTTTCATCTGGCACGCGAAACGAAAGAGAATTCCACTTGTTTGTACGGGAGGATGGCTTTTTACTTCTGCGAGAAAATATCGCAAAGAGGGATGGGGCACCACTACTACGCATCATGCATTGCTTACCGCGAAACAAGCCATCCCGGAACTCTTTTACCTTCTTAAAGAGCGGACTTTTTTATGAAAAATGGGGCTATCGCAGTTTTTGTTAAAACTCCTGGCCTGTCTCCAGTCAAAACTCGCCTTGGACAAGCGATTGGTAAAAGTTCAGCAGAAGTGTTTTACGCGCTTTCAGTCGAAGCCACTCAAGCTGTTATTTTTGAAGTGATCAAGCGATCCACTTTGATCCCTATGGCCATGACGGGTTACTGGGCAGTTGCTGAGAGCGAGGGTGTAGCTCATCCCATGTGGGACCAGTTGGCGGTGATCTTTCAAAGCGATGGAGAACTTGGACGAAGGCTAAACTGTGTTTATGGCGAATTGATCAAAAAGTACGACTTCGTCATTTTGATTGGGGGCGATTGTCCTCAGATCCCGCTTCGTCGTATTTTTGAAGCAATTTTATTTCTGAGTGAAGGTGGCAATCGTTTCGTACTAGGTCCCGCCGAGGATGGGGGATTTTATCTCTTTGGCGGGACCAGCTTTGTTGCCGAGGAAATTTGGATGAAGGTACCCTATAGCCAGACTGACACGCTTTCTAAAATACGACAGGCGCTGATGGGATTAGGTGAGACTCGAGAACTCGGCTTACTTAGGGACATCGATACGCTGGATGATCTGAAAGCCCTTTCAGACGAGAAACACGATTTGATTGAACTGTTGCCTTCGCAACGCAGGGTGATCGAGTGGAGCGGTAAGTTTACAAAATTTAAACGGTGAAATATGAAAAAGTTAAATCGCCTTTTTGCCGCCGCAGTTTTACCATTTACGCTTCCTATGGCGATCGAACAGTGGACACCAGTGCATCTTCCGTCTCGAGAATTGCCTGAAGTAGAGTCAAAGGATGGGGAGTGGCATATCGTGACCCATGGAGGTGCCGGAGGCTATGCTTATTTATTGCCGGAGCCAGGATTAGAGAAAGATCCACGGATGAAAATCTCCTGGCGGTGGAGTGTATTGAAATTTCCCAAAACAAATCCTAGCGTACCGTTTGATAAGAAAAACGATGACTACGCACTTAGAGTCGGGGTTCTCATTGCCGACACGGACGAAAATATAAAAGTACCGGCCTCGATTGAAAAGCTTCTGAAAGCAAAGGGAGTGAAGTTATCCTACGTTGTTTTTTACAATACAGTAGGATCTAAGACAGGGGCTTCGGCATGTGGGATTAGTCCTTACAATGACTATATTGTCAATTGCTTGAAGCATGCGACAGACAGGGAAAAATTAGAATCTGCTAGTCCTATAGAAGACGCTATGAAGCATTTTGGATTGCCAGAGGCTGAAAGTGAAAAGCTAAAAATCATTGGAGTTTGGATTTTTGCCGATAGCGATAACTCTAATTCAGAGTCAGAGGCGAAATTAAACAGGATTCAGTTCCTGAAGTAAGGAGATAGCTGTTTCATGAATTTGTCGCGGAGAAGAGAATTTATTAGAAAGTGTCTAGGGATATCTTTTTACGCTGTATTTGCTCAATGGTTTACGTCCGCGTGTGGAAGTAATACGACAGTGCCAGGTACCGCCGTGAGTGGAGGGAACTGTGTTGCTAACGGAATTAGCGCTTCAGTGGGCAGTAACCACGGGCATACAAGCCCCTCGGTTCCAGGCGCGGATGTTTCAGCTGGAATCCAGAAGAGCTATACGGTTGGCTCTGGCAGCGCGGGTCATACCCATGCAGTCACAGTTTCAGTGGGAAGTTTCTCAAGTTTGCGTGGCAATCAGGGCGTAAATATCAGTACCGATGCTGATGGCACAGGGCATTCTCATGTCATAACCATCAACTGCGCTTAGCGCGATCCCTAAAACATAGGCAAAACCCACTATTTAAAAAAGTACTTGAGTCTGTAGTATACTACAGACTGTATAATAGGAGGCGAATGACTATGGAAAGGTTTAAAAACACAATGTCTATAGGGACTCTTTCTAAAGAATCAGGGATTGGTATCGAGGCGATACGGTTTTACGAAAGATCGGGGCTTCTGAAGGCCGTCGGACGTAAGACGTCCGGCTATAGAATCTTCGACGATAATTCTCTTAAATCAATTATATTTATTAAGCATGCCAAGGACCTGGGTTTCTCGCTGAGTGAAATTCAGGAACTTCTCAACCTCAAAGCAGATAAAAAATCAAAGTGTCAAAGTGTTCAAGTTAAAGCAGAAACTCAACTGCAGTCAGTTAAAGAAAAAATTATCAATTTAAAGCGAATAAAAAATGCGCTTTCAGATTTAATCCAACAATGTCGACGGCGAAAAACTGAATCCGAATGCCCGCTTTTAGATTGCCTTGATAATTGCGGATTCGAAAAGGAGAAGGAGTAATTGCTATGTCTGCCGACAGGCTTCAAAAAACGACTCTTATTGGGAGTATCTTAACTGCCATTCTTGCCTCTATTTGTTGTATTGGGCCGCTCGTGTTTGCAGTGTTAGGAATTAGTGGAGCCGGATTTATACTGAAATTTGAGGCCTACCGGCCATTATTTATTGTTTTGGCTATCGGTTTATTGAGTACGGCTTACTATTTCACTTATAAGAAAAAACCAGCCGAACAATGTGTCGATGGGACTTATTGCGCTAATCCGAAGTCGGACAGCATCAACAAAGTTATTCTTTGGATCGCAACGGTCTTAGTGGGTATCGCAATATTTTTCCCCACCCTCATTTCAAAATTCCTTTAAACCATGAGAGGCACCTTAATATGAGACTATTTTCATTTATTTCAGGAGCGGGACTAATTGGGCTTACGCTATTAACCGGCCTAAGTTGTGCCCGGTCAAAGGTTGATTTCGTCGAAGCAAGTGCTGAGGAGCAGAAAGCGGAGCAAAAATCGGACGTTGTTGAAAGGTACTATTTCGTTAAGGGAATGCATTGCAGTGGTTGCAAACTAGGAGTTCGGGCAGCACTTCAGGATCCCTCGCTCAAGATAAAAGAAACTGTGAAAGTAGACAATAACTCACCTGAACCTGAGAACAAGATTGGTCACGCCGTTGTTAGGTTTTTAAAAGAAGATTATCGTGGACAGGAAACCGACTGCAAAGTCGCAAAAAAAATTAAGGAAGATCTGGGCTACATGGTCTACTGGGATAAGTCCAATATAAATCCCTGCAAAATATAGCCAACCTTTAAAATCACGGGAGATCCAATGAAAGCGGCGCCAATCTCGGAAAATTGTCATCACCCCCTACAACTTCGCAGCCATGTCTGTTTTGGCATCAGTCCTTTTAATAGCTACTTTTCAGAAGAGAGAATCCGGGAGTTAGCATTATGGGGAAAAAATCAATTTGATTCGATGCACTTCTTTGTACCCGATGTGCCATCTGCCTACACGCTTGAAGCATTAGGCTATTCACCAGAAAAAGCGGCATGGAAAGCGAGGCGTCAGTGTCAGTATCTCCACAACAAGATTCACAGAGCCTTAGGCTCCGCTGGATTGTCGGATGCCCAAATCTGCGGCATGGTCCTCAATTGGGAAACTCTTTCGATCAACAAGCGGTATGTCGCACTTTACGATGAAGTACGAAGGCATTTTGAAACGGACTCTAATTTTCAATCTAATTGCGTCGAAGCTTCCCGCTGGGTACTCGAACGACGAGTTCCTGAAGGACACAATTTAACGCACGAAATGCTCAAATCGGCAGTGAAGTACCTCCTTACTGAAATTCCCTTGTTCCTGGATACAGCGGGAATCGTTGGTAAAGAAGCGTCCGTATTTTGTTATCATCAGCGAGTTCAGTTCTTGGACGATCTTTTTAGTCGAAAGCTGCCGATTCGCCCCTCTATGAAGCAAGGTTTTATCATCATTGAACCCACTCATCATGAATCCCAGCGATCCTTAACAGCTCACTAAGGAGCATCACATGACAAAGCAAAAGATAAAAATGATCGAAATAAAAGTGAAGGGGATGACCTGTAGTCACTGTGAAGAAAAAGTGTCTGCGGCCCTTAGAAATACTCCCGGTATCCTGAAAGTGTGTCATGTGGATTGGAAATCAGGAAATACTTGTGTAGAAGCCGATGAAAACTTTGTGACATCTCAGATCGGCGCGGCGATTGAACGGGCTGGCTATAAAACAGATCTATTGTCCTCCTCTCCAATAACAGGCAGTGCCACCTCAAAGGCAAGGCTGCAAAGTCTTAGCAAGGATGAGTTCGATCTTTTGATAGTCGGTGCGGGTTCCGCCGGGTTTGCTGCGACGATAAAAGCTTCTGAACTAGGCGCCAAGGTGGGCCTTGTGGAGGGTAGCACGATGGGAGGCACCTGCGTGAATGTAGGCTGTGTCCCATCGAAGACGCTCATTCGCGCCGCTGAAATCCAGCATCGCGCGGAAAACCATCATTTTAAAGGGATCAAAACGAGTGCGAATAAGCCAAGTTGGTTCGAAGTGAGGAATCAAAAAGATGATTTAATCCTTCAACTCAGGAAAGCAAAGTACGCCGATGTGCTCAAAAGCTACGATGGGATTGAGTACATCGAAGGCCGAGCGCGCGTCCTTTCCTCCAGCTTGGGTGTTGAACTCAGTAGCGGTCGGCAAATTAAAGCTTCAAAAGTCCTCATCACTACAGGTGCCAAGCCGTGGGCCGCACCCATTCCTGGCTTAAGTGAAACCAGATTCCTTGACTCCACATCTGCCATGAATCTTGAATCCCTCCCGGCTTCTATGATCGTTCTTGGTGGAGCCGCAGTTGGTTTAGAGCTAGCTCAAACATTTTTCAGGTTGGGAGTAAAGATCACAGTCATTGAAGCGGCTCCGCATATTGCGCCACTTGAAGACGCTGAAATAGCAACGTCTTTAGCTCGGTATCTCGAAGAAGAAGGTATGCGAGTATTGTCGGGGCATAAGATCCTCGGTGTGAGGCAAAGCGACCGTGGACATTTCCAAGTGTTAATCAAAAATAATTCTCAGGAATTCACGCTTGAAGCAGAACAGCTTTTAGTCGCAACGGGACGAAGACCAAACACGGAAAGCTTGGGTCTAAAAGAAGCTTCGATTGCTTTAGGCCCTAAAGGCCATATTCTAACAAATGAGTATTTGCAGACGAATAACCCCAATGTCTACGCAGCGGGAGATTGCACAACAGAGGCTGCCTTCGTTTATGTGTCGGCTTATGGCGGCAACCTCGCCGCTGAAAATGCTTTGACTGGCAACAAAAAACGGTTTGATATTTCAGTTCTTCCCAAAGTTACTTTTACTGATCCTCAAGTGGCATCTGTCGGTTTAACAGAGGCTCAAGCGCGAGAAAAAGGTATTGATGTCGTTTCTGCTTCGGTACCCCTAGAGCATGTTCCGCGCGCTATTGCTGCAAGAGATATACGTGGATTTATAAAACTAGTGGCGGAGAAAAGTACGATGAAGCTGTTAGGGGCTCACATACTCGCCCCAGATGGAGGAGAGCTTATTGAGATTCCGACTATTGCGATGAAGTTCGGGATTACAATCAACGATTTGGCAACTACATTCTTTCCTTATTTGACCCAATCCGAGGCGATTAAGCTCTGTGCGCTGATGTTCACGAAAGATGTCAATAAACTTTCTTGTTGCGCTGTTTGAGATGAGTGATTTGTCACTTCAGAGTGACCTATACCCAATTGTTAGTCCACTTCTACTGCAAGTTAGGCTGAACTGATTTCGACTGTCTCTAGCTTCTTGGCGCATTTCGCGCACCATTCGCCAGCGAGTATCCGTTGTGCTGAGGCGGCCCAGAAATGATTATTGGCACAGAGAAATGTGGCGATAGCGTTAATTGAACGGCCAATATCCTCGGATAGACATTCGCCGCCATGTAGCGCCGCAATTCTCTTGAGATCTTTTATATCGATCATTCGGAAGAGGTCCTATTTCCTACGTATGGGCAGAATAATGGATTTTGAAAACCGATTAGCGCATCGCATCAATGTTGTTTTAAACCAATCAGCGATCTCTCAGTCCTAGATCTAACCAAACCCAGCTCTTTGGCTTTTCGAAAAAACGTCGTCCTCGGTAAACCAAGATTTTTTGCCGCTACCGTGCGATCTCCATTGGCATCGATTATAGCTCGCTCAAACCGATGACGTTCACGAGCTATCAGCTGCATCCCATAAGTTCCCACCATGGCCCGTTTCAGTTTACTCGGCGGAAGCTTACCCAGTTCGGGGAGAGCGTGAATGACTTGGGCAGAACGGATCATGCCGTTGTCGCAATAGATAACCATGTTTTCTACGACGGACTCGAGCTGTCTGACATTTCCGGGCCAGTCAAATGAGACCAGCAGATTCATCGCATCGTCAGTGATGGAGCAACGCTTCGACTGAATCGAAAGAAAGTGCCGCACCAGTTCCGGAATATCGCTCGATCGCTCCCGTAAAGGCGGTAGCGTGAGGATTGCTTTTGAAATTCGGTAAAGAAGATCTTCTCTAAAAAGGCCGTTTGCCACCGCCGATTTCAAGTCCTTGTGAGTAGCGGATATGACCCTGAAATTTACGGGAATTGGCTTGACCTCGCCTACGCGAGTGATCGTTCCTTCTTGAAGAGTGCAAAGCAAGTTAGGTTGTTGGGACAGTGGCATGTCACCGATTTCATCGAGAAAAACATAGCCACCCGCTGCGGCTTCAAAGACGCCCATTTTGTTTCGCTCTGCTCCAGTAAAGCCGCCTTTGACGTGACCAAAAAGCGCTGACTGAATCAGATTGTCATTGAGTGCTCCGCAATTAACAGCAACGAGAGGCTTTAGCGGGTCAGCCAACTGAGCGATGTACTTTGCGACGACTCCTTTTCCGGTGCCTGTCTCACCCTGAAGGAGAATGCACTTGGCTCCATTTGCAACAAGTCTTTCGATTTGCTCTCTTGTCTGCCGCATTTGGGGGGAATTTCCAATGAGCGCAGGGGTGGAGTGGCCTCGACCCATGTCCTGGCTGAGTGCAAGTCGCCTTTTACGCTCCTCACGGTCCTCGAGAATAGAAGCTACGGTTTCGCGAATTTCAGAAACATTGGCTGGCTTTGGAATGAAGCGGTGAATTCCAGAATTGACCAGTTCAAATATGCGTCTTGGATCGCTCTCACCGCTGATCATGATGACATCAACTCCGCGATCAAGTGCTACGATTTGTTTGAAGACGTCTAGGCCAGTGCGGTTCCGGCTATCGTTGTCAAAGTTTCGGTCAAGAATCGCGATGTCATAGTAAGTGCTCTCAATAGCCGCTAGTCCCTGATCAATAGTCTGATAACAGTCAACCTTTCCGTAGCCGCCCAAGATCTCAGGAATTTGCTCAAGAAAGGATATGTCATCGTCCAATACAAGTATTTTAACACCATCGTAAATCATACGTGGGTCTCCTTGTTTGGAAGATGAACAGTGAACTTAGCGCCACCCAGGCAAGGGGAAATGTCGGCTTCCAAGTCTCCCAGATGTGCTTGAACGATTTTTTTCGAAACAAACAATCCGAGTCCATGTCCATGGGCCTTTGTGGTTTTCAGAGGTCTGAAAATCTGATTCTTGTTCGAAAAACCTGAGCCACTGTCTTCTACAGAAATTTTGGTTCCAGAGGGGGCCATGTCGGCAGTTATTTCGACTCGACGGTTTTGTGGATCACAATCTTGAGCGGCTTCGACGGCATTTTTTATGAGGTTGGTGAAAACGCGCTCCAGTTGAAGACTGTCATGGTTGACTTCAAAGACGCTAATGGAGCTAGAGACAATTTCCACGCCCTTAGCGTCGGCAAGTTCTTGGATGTTTTGAATCGATTGTCGCAAGGTTTTTGAGAGATCAGTATTTCTTGGTTTAAGAACGATTTCTCGGCTGCTATCCAGGCTCAAGTCGAGAAGTTCTCTGATTTTCGGGATATTGCGAGAGCAGGCGCTGACAAGCTTTTCGAGGCGTGCTTGGCGTTCTGGGTTTGTCCCAGGCACTTCTTGAATGAGCTGGAGCGCAGTATTTACAGAATTGATTTGAGTGCGGATATCGTGGATCAGACCCTGAGCAAGTTGACCAAAGACTGCTTGTTCCCGTTCTGAGAAAGTCTGTGCCAAATCCGATGCGATCTTTTGGATTTCGAGCGGCCAGTGGCTCTTGACTGCCTTCGTGCCAGTAGATGTTTCTGCCAGTTCGTGTATGGGACGGATGACATATCTATTGAGAAGGTAGCGCTGAATGAGAAACCCGGAAAGCACTAGGCCCATAATTGGTACAAGTGCGAAGAGAAGGTTTCGCAGATTAATGAATTTCGAAAATTGTGGACCGAAGCGATTGATAGTTAAAAATGCCGGTGGTGTGACCCCTGGTATTGGTTCGAACACAGAAAGAGTGTGAGGAAATGTGGCCAAGTCAGCGTTTGCCGACTCGGTCAAATGGAGTGCCGTGAGGTGAAACTGTGAAATCAGCTCGCTCCGAACTGCTTCAAAGCGCCCATTTTCTTTGAGGAGCAGCTCCGCAGCCACACGCCTTGCTATCATTTGAGCATCGGCATGAAGCTGTGCCGTCAGTGCCTGTTTGTGATTAGAATAATCTAGGTAAGAAATCCCAATCGACAGGACAGCGCTGCCTCCCACTGCTAGGAGCATGGGGAGTATCCAAGAGGCTAGGAGATATTGTTTGAGCGACCGACTTGCCATCAGCGGATTCCTACTGTTTTCCGGAAAATTGTCTCTCCTGATTTCAATTCATAAACACTGACCCCCAAGGGTGCGCGAAGGCGTTTTGATTCCCTTTTGGCATAGGCCGACGCAAAGGCGGCGCGATCGTTCGGGTGATCCGCACAAAGGGTGTTTACTGTTTCATCGATGATTTTAAGAATGCCCACACTAGGGCCTGAAAAGGGGAGATCGCCTTTTTTTTCTGCGACTACGCGTCCTAGTTCAAACGTTTGAAGTCCTTGAACGATGGGCGGAAATCCGCGCACGGTAATTCCAAGCACATTGTCAATTCCAGCGCCTGTTTGAACAAATCCATATTTCTGATCGCCCCAACCATCCCCACCGATAAAGAGCGGGGGCTTCTTCATATGATTGAAAGCACTCATGACGTGAGCAGCTACCTTGGAATAATTGGGAAGCAGAACGAGAGAAGGATTTTGTTTCGATATTATTGTTTGGATAGGAGCAAGATCAAACGTGTCTCCTCGTACTTTGATTTCCGCTAATTTCGTGAGCCCCGCCGCCTTCGATGAACGATCGAAGGCATTTGCGAAATCGACACACGCCGTACAGTCGTCGCTCACGACGCTGATGTAAGTGGCCCGTTTACCACCTCGGGCTTTGGCTTCCTTTGCGGCGATTTTAGCCATCTCAGAATTAGTGGGTGAAAGTGACGTGTGAGTATCGCCGAGTTTGGAAACATCGTCGGCAGAGGCCATGAGGCTAATGGTCGGGGTATTAGCGGCTCCTTGAACAAGTAAGAGGTAGTGATTACTTCTGCGAGGTCCGACGATGAGCCAAGAGCCATTGGTATTCAGTTGTGAGGCAATCTCTTTTGCTCTAAGTGCATCACTGGCCTCGTAAAACGTAGTGCCTGTTTCAAGCTCATATCCGCACTTGGATAGTTTTGACTTGAGGATGGATTTACCAAGCTCGATCGCACCTTCGTAGTCTTGTTGAAAACGGACGGACGAAGTTGTGTCTCGCGGCGCGAGCGATTCGACAAAATCGATTCGTACTTTTTTAAGGGGCTCAGCTAAGGCGGTGTGATTTACAAGGAGAATGAGCGCGAGTACTGCATGACGCTTCATTGTTTTAACTTCCTCCACTTAAGAATTGCGCGCCCGAAAGATTCCTGAGGAGTGACAAGTGTCATTAGATCACCTTTGAACTCTGCATATCGGATCATCTCTTTACCGATACGTGAAGGATTCGAGGCATTCGTTACTTGATGGCGGATAATGTCGCCGTCGAGCTGATAGGTTCCGGAGTAAAAAAGAATCGAGTCGAAAAGGTTCTGCTCATCTGATTGATCGGGGTCCTTCTCAATCGCCTTATTTATGCTGACGCTCATATGACCGGTATTGGCGTAGATCAGAAGGCCGTGAGCGTCCCGGCCCCACGGGGAGAGCTGCTTTTCAGGCGATTCGATTTCAAAGCTTTCCAGCTTCCAGCTGCCGCAAATGTCACTGGGTTTTAGGTTGGTCATACGGGGAACTCCTTAATAAATACGGGTTGGTTTCTACCTTTGGGATTTAAATAAGGCAAGAGTTTGTTTTGGTTGGATTTTATATAAAAAAGTGGAACTCGAGTTTCATTTTTTGACTACTTATTAAATAGGGAGTCCTCGAATTCTAGTTTCAACTTGGGAGATCAAGGATATTATCGGAATAAATGGTTCAGGACCTATTTGAATCAATCGTTGATGACAATAGAATGCACCCTTCGTTTAGAGGTGTCCAAGAGTCAAAGGCACATCGCGGCGCTAAACAGCTCATGAATGAGTTCTTTTCCCAGATGGAAGAACGAGATGGAAACTTTGTTGAGCAATTTCAGACCACTGGCTTCGATGCTCGCACTTTTGAGCTTGGATTATTCGCCTGTTTTAGAAGTAATGGTTTCAACGTCGACCAGTCGCACGGTCGGCCTGACTTCATCCTTTCAAAGGGGTCGGCATCCCTAGCTATTGAGGCGGTGACAAGCAACCCACCCGAACACCTGCGATTCAAGAATACAGCTCCCTATCTAGAAAGCCTTTCAAACGAGGAGATACTAAAAAAAATTGAAGATGAGGTTCCTATCAAAATGGGAAGCCCACTCTATAGCAAACTCAAGAAGCGGTACTGGGAACTCCCTCATTGTGAGCGTCTTCCACTGATCTTTGCTATTCAACCATTTCATGAGCCTGGCTCCCTGTTTTATACATCTGCAGGATTGTCGAGCTACCTCTATGGGACCAAGCAATTTCCAACATGGACGGAAGATGGTGAGTTAGTTGTCGGTGAGACCCGAGTGGATAAACACCAATATGGAAAGAAAACCATTCCATCCTGCTTTTATGGGCAGCCAGATACCGAAAACATATCAGGAGTTCTTTTCTGTAACGGACTGACTATTTCGAAATTTACAAGAATGGCTTTTCAAAAGGGCTATCACCGCGAAGGAATGAGAATAACTAGATCCGGATCTTATTACGATCGTGATCCGAACTCTGCTCTTGCGCCCACTTACGAGTACGTCCTTGGTCAGCCAGGCGTACCTGAGGAAACGTGGTCACAAGGTATGGTGTTACTTCTCAATCCAAATGCAAAAGAGCCGGTTCCGTCTGAGTTTCTTCAGGATTTGGGTTTAGATTTAACTTTTTCAACGGTACTTGATGGAGAGTTTGTTACTCGGGTGTCCTCTGGATTTCACCCGTACACATCAATATCAATGGTCCAATTTGATCCTTACAAAATGCGTTAATGATCAGCATTAGACTCGAACTTCAATGAGGCTTTGGACGAGAGAGTACACCTGGCAAGACTGCGTGAGATCTTCAAGGCGCACCACCACAGCGTAAGGAATTTCACGGTTTCCGGGACTGCTCCACCTTTCGTAGGTTGCTAGAGCCAAGGTATAGTTATGAGTGCTGTAGGATTCCTCGTGTGCTGTCCAATCGTGAACAGCATGTTGTAACGTGCCTCTAGACCGCAAGTTAACTCCGGGAAAAAATTGAAGCTCTTGCTCCAATGAGCTGCGGTATTCGTCGTCTGTCTCATCTTCTACCGACATCGAATCAATAACGGATTCCCTATCAATATCTCCCCGAAACAATCTCCATTTCAGAGTTGTGCCCAAATATCGTTCGAGCCCCCAGCGTTGTACTTCGGGTGCAAAAGCCAGGGTAACGGTAAGTCGTTTTGTACCAAGTTCCGCACGGGCTAATTCCTTTGGCACGGGAATATTTAGAAAAGCGACCTTATCGGGCCCAATTAAACCTTGGTGATATAGAACTGCAGAATACTGATCGGCGCGAATCGCTCTTTGAGAGTCAGGAATACCGTGACCGAAGATGTTTAACCATTCCTCGCTGCGTTCGGCCTCCAGTTGGGTCAGGAATCTATTTACGATACTGTCATTGCCATAAGAAGCCGAGTTTACAGCGAAGGCGCGTAAAAGAGGTGCCGAGGGAGTAACGCCTTGCTCAACGAGCTCTCGAAGAATCAGGGCGATTGAATGAGCTACTCTGGGAGCAGCGAAGCTAGTTCCTGAACGGTGAGCCAAGGCTGGGGAAAGGTCTTTGCCTGCCATCAACACATCAGTACCTATATTCGTAGTGATGCCTTCGTTGGAGGTCAGCACGTAATTTCCTCCCCGTTCCACAAGTTCTGGCTTTATTTCGCCACTTATCCCTGGTCCCGTTCTGGTAAAGGGCGAGGGGAAAGCCTGCTCAGCCAATGCGCTATCTCCAGCCATATTTGGACCGGCGACCGTGTTTGAATGGGCAAGGGATCCGACGGTCAGTGCTAGTGCTGCCTGACCAGGATCTAGCACTTTGGTGGTGGGCTCAAGTAGATAGGAAGGATACCCCTTTCCCGCTCCAATGAACGATCGAACTTCGTCTCTTGAAATATTTCCAGTGCTTACGACGAAAACGATGTCGTGCTTTTTAGAGAGATAATCGATTATCCGCGCAACCCACGAACTACGAGATACTGTTTTCTTATTATCTAGGGACCATTGACGTCTTTCGTCATTAACGGACAAGTTGAATACTCGAACGCCGAGTGGGACGAATACCTCTACGGCTTCTCTAATCACCTCTGAAAAAAGCCGTCCTTCGTCGCCGTCCTTATCCTCTTCGGAGAAGTTGTTTTCATCTAGTATCCTAGCGCTGGCAACCCACACTTTTCCCTTATTAATAGCGCCCTCAGAAATGTCTAACGCGTAATAGGAGGCAAGAGAAGAAACTCCTGATCCATGCCCATGCTCATCCGACGGGTCCATTGGAGCTTTTTTTAGAAAAGATTTTAGTAGGTCCTCTTTGGCCACTGCCCTAAGGAAAGGGTTTCCAATCGAAACACCAGAGTCGATTATGCAAACGACGGGAGCTGAAGCATCGGGTGATTGGACGGGGCCCAGTTTCCCTTGTTCATATTTGTTGAATACTTCGAAGAAGGTTTCAAATTTCGGGCGAGCATCAAACGATACGATCTTTGTTTGCCACTTTGAGTCCTCAACCAGAGCCTTAAATGTCACTCCAGATGATCGAAGCACAGCTCTGCAGCTACCCTTGCTGTCAGCAAACTCAAACAACGCTCCGTATGGATCTGTCTTTAGAAACTGAGAGATTTCAGTTCGAATTCGAGCAAGTTCCTGCTTTTGCTGGCTTGACCCTTGTTTGACTGTCAAAATTTCAATTTCGTAAATCAAGTAACTGCGTCTTGTAAGGTCGCGATACCGTTTCTTCAGATCTGGCGAAAGGCGGTCTTTCGGGTCTCCCCAATCGATAGTTTTCAGGTGGCCGACAAGAGTTCCGTTTGGAAGCATGTCGAACTGATTTGGCGTACTATCGCCGAACGACCTTACTTTGTTCTCAAGTGGCGCAAGAGAGTTGGACCTTGGAATCGCAAGAGAGACTGTTTCAGTAGTTTCTTTAATTAGTTTAAGCCCTGTGCCCGTGAGATCAATTCGTCCTTCGTGTTCAATCTTAAGGAATACGGTTTTCAGTTGTTCGGGTGTAAGTTGATTTAGTGAGGTTGATAATGGGGTTATCTGCTGGAGGAGTTGTCGTGCAATTTGCTTCCGCCGATTAATTACGCTGGCATCTAAGGGGACTGGTCTGGGCCTGTCTGGGCGACGCGGCCCAATGCGAGGTGCAGATAAGCGAAATGGTCTAAATTCACTGGCCATATCACTTATTTCTCGAGTTGGACTTACGTGCCTGCTTTATGTCCTTTTGATATTTCAGTAGATGTTCATGAAAACTAGAAGCTGTAACCTTTGAGTTACCACAAATAAGTGCAGTTTTGACGGTCTCTACAATTACTTTTTGAATCTCTGCAAAAGACAAATCCTTAGTTTGAGCAGAGGCTTCAGTGAGAGATCCTGAGAATTCTATGTCTCTAAGAAGGAGCTTTAAGAAACTTTGCCTATCTGTTTTCGAAGGCTTTGGAAATTCGATGATGTCATCAAAACGACGCCAAAGCGCCTCGTCGAGAATGTTCTGGTAATTGCTTGCAGCGATAATGATGCTCCTATCGCTTGTGATCGTATCTAGGGCCTGAAGTAGAGAGTTCACGGTTCTACGAATTTCTCCGACATCTTGGTTGTCTGATCTTGTCTTTCCGATTGCATCAAATTCATCGAGCAGCAATATAACCGGTCGCGAATTTACGTAGTCAAAGATCTTCTTGATGTGGGTCGCAGTATCACCAAAGTAACTGGATATAAGGGAGCTAATCTGTACGACGGCAATTGGAAGCCCGAGTTCATGAGCCAAATACAAAGATGTGAACGTTTTACCACATCCGGGCGGCCCCCAGAAAAGTAATTTACTCTTTGCCTTGAGTCCGTGTGCATGAAGCATTTGATTGTTTTTATGCTCTTCAATAATCCGGTTGATTTTCTCTTTAGCTTCAGTTGTAAAAACAATCTGTGACGGCCCTATTTCACTCTCTTGCAGCGCTAAGAGTTTTCCGTCTCCACGAGAAGAATTGGGTATGAGCGATAGTTGGTCGGTACTTTTTGATGTTAAAGGTCGTGGACCATCGCCTAGAGCTTTCTTGAGCTCTTTGGCTTCAGAAATTTGGTTCGTGGCGAGAGACTCTTCGATGATGGATTGAGCGGTCCTCAGGAAGGCTAAATCGTCATAGTCTCTGTACGCCAGAAAGAGGCGTTTAACTTTATCTGCGCTTATCATCGTGAATGTTCGTTCGACATTAACCTTCGAGCAGAGGTATTACAAGATTGTTTTTGTTGGGCATATGAGCCTGTGCCGCTCCGCTAAATTGCTCACCGCTTCAACTCTCTCTGGCTGCCGAAGTGCCAAGGCAATCCAAATTATTACCATCGCAAGTTCTTTGTTTGGGAAAGGATGGGTGCGATAGATGGCGAGAAAGGGGTGTTTTTGAGGAATGGTTGGATCGCCCACCAAACGCCTCTTGTGCCGCCCAGCGCACGAGCGCGTTTAACTTCCCCAGCGCCATCGCGATCCCAATCACCACCATAAGTCCCTTGATCAAACCACTCAAATCCATCGGTTTCATATAGACCTCCTTCGACCCGGTTCACGGGTTCAATTGTTTGAAAATCAAATGACAACCCAGTTTGGAAAAACCCGTCTTCAAAATTTTCGCTTAGCCAAACCTTAGCCAAATTTAGCCAAGTCGGGACTTCTCGCGACTTTTCGAGACATGTCGAAGCGGCTCAGAGCCGGATATATTGCAGGAGAGACTCCGTTGATTACAAAAACGAAGTTCTGAAGTGCGAAATCAGGAAGGGGAAAAATGGGGTGACCAACGGGGATTGAACCCGCGACACCCGGAATCACAATCCGGTGCTCTACCAGCTGAGCTATGGCCACCACCTAAGTACAATAGAACCCACTATTTACGGTAACTCGTATGGCTCTGTCAACTATGAGAAAAGAATTGACTTAGAAGCCCAGCCGGAAGAATTTGGTTTTATATAAAGGAGAGTTTTATGCCCATATTCTTTACTATCCTTGTCACCTTACTTGCTACGGCTAGTCAAGTTCACGCTGGAGTCTTTAATTCAGTCCATTTCGTTGAGCCAGGGGCTTTTGCTATTGGGCTAGAGCCAGATCTCACCCTCTCAAACGCTACAGGCGCTGCGATTGCAGTGAACCTTAGATTCACTCATGCGTTGTCTGATTCCAATGACCTGAACGTGATTATTGGTACAGGAGATGGGCCAAGACGATTTCGACTGGGAGGGAACGTGACTTTCGATGTTTTTCCGAGTACTGAAGACCAGCTTGGACTCGGATTTGCGGCCCAAGGGATCTATTACTCACTAGTCGATGGAACACAGCTAGATTTTAGTTTAATTCCATATTTACACAAAAGTTTTGGCAGCGCTCAAACTGAGATCGAACCTTATTTTGCCTTTCCGTTTGGGATGGCATTTATTAACGGTCGATATGAAGCACATTCTGCATTGAGCTTAGGAGCAATTTTTAAGGCGAGTGAAAATTTTCGCTATGTTTTTGAGATGGGCATTGCAGTCAATCATGCAGATAGCTACATGGCTGGGGGAATAGCCTATTACCACTAAAGTTAGAAATCGTGCCGCCGGACTGGCTTTGGTGGCCACTATAGGTCTGACAGCGTTTAAATTTGGCGTTGCTTACCTTTCGGGGTCTCTCGGCGTTTTTTCTGAGGCAGTTCATTCGCTTTTAGATCTTATTTCGGCTGCAGTTTCATTTTTTACAGTTCGTCATGCCATCAAGCCTGCAGACGATGATCATCCCTTTGGGCATGGTAAAATCGAAACTCTTTCGAGTTTTTTTGAAGCACTTTTGCTTTTCATAGCTGGGGTGCTGATCATTATTGAGGGGATTCATCATATCAAGAACCCTCATGCGATTGCTTATGAGGAATGGGCTATCGCTGTCATTTTTGTTTCAATGGTCGTCAGCTACCTGATGTATCGCCATAATGGATCCGCTGCGCGTGAGACGGAGAGTCCTGCTCTTCATGTCAATGCGTTGCACTTTTTATCAGATGTGGTCGCGAGTGTTGGGGTGCTGCTGGGATTGATTTTACTGAAGGTCACTCATTGGACCATTATAGACCCCATGATAGCCTTTGGAGTTGCTGGATATATTTTGTTGATTTCATTTCATCAGGTCAAAGTGGCGCTTATGGAACTCACTGATATTCAATTGCCTACGTCTGAGGTTCAGGAGATCGTGAGTTTGCTGTCCGGATTTAAAGATCGCACGATTGAGGCTCATGATATCCGAACACGCAAAAGTGGAGTTGTGCGTCACATTGACTTCCACCTGGTCGTTTGCGGGGATATGACTGTCGACGAATCACATGGAGTTTGTGATGAAATGGAGGCGAAAATTTTAGAAAAATTTCCAGGTTCTTCGATCAATATCCATGTCGAACCCTGCGAAAAACCTAGAACGGATTGTTATAAGAGCTGTTCGATTTATCAGGGCAGCAAATCAAGACGAGATCATGTATTCTAAAGAAAATCTATGAACTCCTCTAGCCTCAAAAAAATCCAAGGTGTCTGTCTCGATATTGACGAAACCCTTTCCACTCGGGGCAAGCTGACGGCTGAAGCTTATCAAGCTCTCTGGAAACTTAAGGATGCAGGTTTTCAAGTCATTCCTATTACTGGGCGTCCAGCAGGATGGTGTGATCAGATCGCACGTTTTTGGCCTGTAGATGCTGTCGTAGGTGAAAACGGTGCTTTTACATTTTTTATGCAAAATGGAGTGAGAAAAAGAATCGACACCCCCAGTGGCCTGAAGCCAGGGGAACATACTGCCAAACTGAAGCAGCTCTCCGAAAAAATAAAAAAAGAATTTTCACACGCCATCTGGGCTTCGGATCAGAGCTACCGAGAGTTTGATCTTGCAGTCGATATCTGTGAAGACGTAAAGCCCTGGTCAGAGGTAGACGTTGCTCGTTTGCTTGAGTTTTGTAAAAATGAAAAAGCTCACGCTAAACTTTCGAGTATTCACGTGAATATTTGGTTTGGAGATTATGATAAAAAGAAAGGTTTTGAAAACTGGCGATCTTATTCTGGAAGTAAGCTTCAGCTCGAAAATTGGATTTTCATCGGAGACTCTCCTAATGACGAACCACTTTTTGAATTTTTTCCAACTTCAGTGGGCGTGGCTAATCTCAAAAAGTATCTCCCACAACTCAAGCACAAACCCACTTGGATAACTCAGGCTGAAAGTGGAGCAGGTTTTACTGAACTTGCTGAGCAACTCATACAGAGTCGATAAAATTGGATAACGTTGCCCATACTTTAGTTGGATATTCGTTAGGAAAAATCATTGGAGAGCGTAAGACGTTTTCCGAGCCAGTGAAGAGGGGAGTGCTCTGGGCTTCGGTTTTGGCCAGTAATCTTCCTGATTTGGACTCTTCGATTGGAGCTAATCGACTGACTTATCTGCTTCACCACCGAGGGTGGACACATACGATCTTGTTTATCCCATTGATAGCTGTGATTGCAGCTGGGATAGCGAGTTTAATAACTAAAATGAAGTTCAAAGAAAACTGGAAGTCTCTCGGGTTGGCGGCTCTTTTGGGAGTGGTCTTTCATATTGGGACTGACTTTTGTAATGATTATGGAGTGCATCCGTTCGCACCATGGAATAACCGTTGGTTCTACGGAGATTTTCTTTTTATTTTAGAACCTGCGGTTTGGTTTTCCATGCTTCCGTTGATTGTTTTACATTCACAAAATCGGTGGACTAAAGGGCTTTGGCTTCTGATTGGGTTTGGAATGTTTTTCGTAGTTTGGTTTAAGCCTTACACTCCTTTGCTGGTTGCAATAGGGCTAACGTTTTGGCTAATCAGCAACAGTTGGGTTCAGTGGAGGTTTTTGGACCAAAGGCAAAAAAGTGGACAGGTTGCTTTTTTATCTTTTTTAGCAGTGCTTACAGTTTTTTTTATTTCTTCTCGTGTAGTAAAAAAGCAGATTCAAGGTATGGCTTCAGTGTCCACTCAGATTCTCACCAGCCCAGCTCCGAGTAATCCTTTTTGTTGGCGAGTGATGGCCATGCAAGGGAATCAGGATGAATATATGGTTCACATAGGTGTAGCGAGTCTTGCACCTCAGTATTTTGACCCAAAGACTTGTTTTTTCAGATTGAGCGCAGAACGAAGCGCGCCTTTGCAGGTATCGACATTTGCTGAAAGTGAAAGAGTTCATTGGATCGGGAAATATGTGGGGAGTTTTGCTGAGATGAGACAGCTCTCAGAGTCTCATTGTGATTTTAGAGAGCTTTTGAAGTTCGCCCGAGTACCGTTTTGGAAAGCGGTTCAAGGGGGCTACATTGTGGGAGATCTTCGGTATGACTTTAATACTGAGATGGGGTTCGCTAAGTTTAAAACAGATAGTAACTACCATTGCTTAGGCACTTTGCCTCCCTGGGATGAGCCGGTTGATGCGTTGACAAACCCGATCGAAAAAGTTATGTAACGCGCCATGAAAAAATCCAAAAAACTAAGCTTAACCCTTGCCCTTTTCGTATTGGGACTCGGTTGTAATATTAAGACGCCTCTGACTCCAGGAACTCAATCTGAACCCAGTGCTTCTGCAGAAGTGTCACTGACTTCAGATGAAAAGCTCATCACTATTTTACAGACCAATGACATCCATGGTGGGGTTGAGTCGATGACAACAAAAGCGGGTGAAAAAGTAGGTGGCATGGCTATCTTCTCGGGGATTGTTCAGGCAATCAAAGCTGGCTTGAAAGAAAAGTACGCTGACAATGCAGGGGTTTTACTCGTCGATGGTGGCGACCAATTTCAAGGAACATTACTGAGTAATTTTAATGAAGGACAACTTGTTTTCGATATTATGAATGCGATTGGCTACGATGCGGCTGTTTTAGGAAATCATGATTTTGATTTTGGCCCTGCAGGATGGTTACATGACAAGGTCTCGGATGAAACGGAAGATAAAGATCCTCGTGGTGCACTTAAAAAATTAGTCGCAAGGAAGAACAAAGATTTTAAACTCATCTCAGCAAATATTTACTATACGAGTTCGATCGTAAAAAAATCTAAAAAAGAAGGTGAATACGAAACTGTTTCTGTGCAAGGAGAAGGTTGTAAGCCTAAAACAGCTGAGGAGGGGGAGAAAATTCTTTGGGATAAAGCACAGAGGCTGGAGTTAGCAGAACCTTATACCATTAAAGAAATTGCAGGTGTTCGAGTTGCATTGATCGGATTAGATAATACCGGTACCCCTGTAACAACGACTCAGGAGAATGTCGCAGATCTTTGTTTTCGGGATGAAGTGGATACCTACCTAGAAGTGCGAGAGCAGCTTGAGGGTAAAGCAGATATCTTTGTTCTTGTCACACATAACGGGAATACGAATAACGATAGCGGAATGAATGAGATAGTGAAAAATATCTTAGCTCGTGCCAAAAATAAAAAAACAGTGCTTCATGCTGTGGCAGCAGGTCATACGCATTTCCTCAATCAGATTCAGGTTGAAAATGTTCCTATTATTCAATCTAAGGCCAATGGTCAGTATTTTGGTCGCATTGATTTGGTATGGGATACAAAAACTCAACAAGTTCTTACTGAAAAAACAAAGTATGATGCGGGGATTTATATGCTCTATGATGAATGCCCTGAAACCAAACCCTTGGGTTGTTCAGATCAGAAGAAGCCGCCCAAACTTTTTTACGAGGGTGTAGAAGTTCAAGCCGATTCTAAAATTGAAAAACTGATTGCAGATCGTCGTATTGATATTGCACCATTAGCAGGTCAAAAGTTAGGTCGTGCAAATGGTGTGCTGGATAGAGACTATTATAAAGAAAACGCTATGGCGGATCATATTTCAGATTCGTTTCGCGGTATGATGATCCAAAACTATCCTGAAATTTTAAAAGGTAAAAACGTGATTGCGATGATGAATGGAGGGGGAATTCGTGCCAACCTAGGTCCAGGTTTGTTTACCTACGAAGATCTTTACCGTGCTTTTCCATTTAATAATCGCCTAGCTCTTAAAGGGCCTGTGAGCTTAAATAGCTTAGTAAAAATTGTGAAAAAAGCGATTGATACTTGTGGGTCTAGAGGAGCGCTTTTCCCTAGTGGAATTCGTATTCAGTTCAATCGTGAGTGCACGAAGACCTCCCCATATCCAAAAAAATCAGAACTTTTAAAAATTGAGCTCTTAGATGGAACAGTTGTTTACGATGCTACTCAAATGAATTCAACTCAAAGTAGTCCAGAATTCTGGATAGCTACGTTTGACTTTTTAGCTAATGGAGGTTCGGGTTATTCGGAATTTAAAGATATGCCGACTTATACACTCAGTTCTCCTCAAGGCAGTGTGGGATTGATTTTTAGAGAGGCATTGAAAGATTATTTTTTACTTAATCCCCCGAATTTTGATGCTCAAATTGATGATCGCTTAGATAACTTACTCGATGAAATCACACCCAAATTACTTAAGCCCGATGAAATCGGCCAAATCTTTTGGCAAAACTGAGCTAAAGTGAAGAGCCTTTCCTGTGATGGGATGATCGAAAGTGATCTGAGCTGCATGGAGCGCATGTCTTGGGAGTAAGAGACGGGCTTGAGCTTCAGGACTAACGAATTGTCTTTCATAATACTTAAGTGCTTCTGATTCAGGCAATCCATAGAGCTTGTCCCCTACAATCGGATGCCCTACAGCTGCTAAATGCACTCTGATCTGATGTTGTCTGCCTGTTTGAGGATGACACTCTAGGAGTGAAAATTCGCCTAAGTGGTTTTTGTGAATTGATTTACAGAAGACTTCAGTCACAGCCGTTTGAGCTCCAGGTTGAAGAGTGTCAAAGGTCGTCATCTTTAGCCCGAGGTGGGATTTAAGGTCTCTTCCCATAGGGAAATTGATGATCAAGTGGTCTTGGGCTTTACCTTTGACAATGGCCTGATAGATTTTTTTAACATGTCTGCTAGAAAACTGTTCGACCATCGGAGCGCAGGCGGCTTCTGTTTTAGTCATGACTAAGATACCGCTTGTTTCTTTATCGATCCGATGAACCAGGTAATAGTTTTGGTTTTTCATTCTAAGGTCTGTCAGAAGAGTATTGTAAAAATACTTCCCTGCGGGATGAACAGGGAGGTTGGCGGGTTTATTAATGACAAAAAGATGCTCATCTTCATAGATGAGTTGATATTCCATGCTAACTTCTGGTTCTGGAGTCCTTCTTGAAATAACTTTAACTTGATCGCCTGAAACTAAAGTGGAACTGGCTTTGAGCTTGCCTAGAGAGAGGTGCGCCCCTTGTGAGCGAATGACTTGAATCGAGCCAGACTGAATGGCGTCTTTGAGTTTTTCACGTGATCGCTTTCTGTATTTTTCTTTTAAAAATGTATCCAGCCTAATGCCATGATGGCTTTCGGGGACTTCGTAAATGACTGAATATAAATCTAAACTCATTTAATAACGCTGTCTCAACAGAAACATGATCACTTCTTTAGCACATTTTTCGCAATAGCCTAACTTGGATTTCATGTTTTGGATGGTCTTACGAGCTAATTGAGCTCCTTCAGAGGTTGGGTCGTCTTTTTGGCTATCATATACGAGAAGAGCATCGCTCATTTTACTTAAAAGTGCCTTTTGGGATTCAAAATAATGCTTTTCGAGCTTCTTCCAAAACTCAGGGAAGACTTTAGCGTATATAACCGGCTCTTTAGGATGATCCAGGGACCAAACTCCGATTTGTGAAATATTGTTTTGCCGAAAAGGTTCTTTTTCTGCAGCTTCAGTAGGAGCGCCTACGATTTTTTCGAACTCATCAATTAAAGCTGTGTCGGGGTCTTCGTGTTTTCCTGTGATCGGATTGCGTGATTTTTCTTTTTTGAGAAGTAGGGAAATTTGCTGAATATATTTTTTAAGAAACTCTTCCCACTGACCTGAGTCATAGAGTCCGATCGAATCTCTCACTTCTCTGTCGATTTTGTTCAGATATTCATTGCGAACAGTTTTAATAAATTCTACAGAATCGTGATAACCGTCTTTGACGTCTTGTTTTAGAAATTCATATTCAGAAACTCTTTTTGTAAATTCTTCAATCGAGCGAAGAACTGCATTTGGAGAAAGACAAGGGTACTCTACATTTTGTGAAGCTTCAAAAAGAATGGATTTGATCTCTCGCGCGGAAGCGCCCATTCGTCCTTCATAATATGGGACATTGTTATATTCTTCCTTCAATTTTGTAATGTTTCCTTTAATGAGTTTACGGTCTTCAGGACTAAATTGTGCTGGCATTTCACCCGTATCGTAAAGTTTAGCTTTTTCAAGTGGAGATAAATTAGAAATCAAAGTGCTAATGTTGGGAGGATAATTAATGTTATTAGGTTTTTTTAACCGTGTTAGTACTGCCCACAGAGCGGCTGTCCATGAAACATGAGGAGCAATGTGTTTTCCAGAGGCAATTTGCTCCAATTGGGGAGTGTAAATTTCTTGCTCTTGTGTAGCAGAAAGAAGGTAAGGAGCACGAATTAGTTCGATGCGGGCTTTGAAGCTAATAAAATCTGGAAATTCTTTAAAAGCATCCAGCTGGATTTCGTTTGTAGCCCCAAAGAATACACAATCCGTGTATGCAATGCTGGACCCAATGTTGACAGAGCCACTTTCGCAGGCGCTAAGAAGATACTTGAAAGCATCTACAGGGCGTTTGAGTAGGTCAGAAAACTCAACCATTCCTCGATTACCATCAATAAGATCTCCGGTGAGAGTAAAAAGATTCAGACTTTGGAGCGAAGCGGGGATAGATGAAATACTTTTATTGTAGGAAAGTAGATTGTAATTTGCGTCCACATGCATCTGAGGTTCTATTGTCACTAGGCTTTTGCGGTAGCGTCGTGAATGATAGATACGCTCGACTTGAATATGCATGAGAACTTTTCGGTAGTCGCCGTTATTGGCTATCAGCAAGGCATCAAAAATCTGTTTACAGCGATGACAAAGGTCTCCGCGAGTTAAGTAATGAGGCACGCTATCCCAGATAGCGGCTACAGCTTCTTTTCCTATGAAATTTTCTAAAAATTCTTTTCGTTGGTGAGCTGGGACCAGCAGAAGGGGATGGTCTTTGAGATCGCATGGAATTTTTGCAGCGACTTCTTCGTCAGGAAGTTTTGAAAAATTTTGAGGAGTTTCTTTGTTTGTGGGGTAAGTGTTGAGTCCAATTCCTCCTTTGGTGTAGCGCTCTACTGGAAAAATCCAGTTGAAAGTATAGGATGCTCCTTCTGCTTCTTTAGAATACTGCTCGATACCCCCCATGAGGGCATGGATGATAGAACTTTTTGCACTCCCATTAGGGCCATGCAAAAGAATGAGTTTATTATTCATGCCTTGTCTAGAAAAATTTCTGAGTACACGATAAATCTGAGATTGGATTTGCTCATGACCTACGATTTTTGGGGCGATGCCATCGACAGGAAGATCAAAAAGCTTAAAACGAGTTTGGGTTTTTCCGTAGTGGTCCATCATGTCTGCGATATATTGAGCTGAACCACGAATTTGGTTTTTAGGATTTTCTCTGACTAAGAAAAGATATTCATCGAATGAAAGAATTCTTCGATTGGCATCAAACTCTTTTTTTATTTTTTGCTCGATCTGTCCAAGAATTTGTCCCGCATCCATTGGATCTTATTTTAGCAGATGAGGATGATTTTTAATATATTGAACCAGTGCGTCTCGAATGGGGAAGTCTGGCCTCCATTCTATTCGATCGGGAGAGATTTTGGGAAGGTTCTTAGCCATAAAGTCAGGTAAGGCTAGCGTGTACTGTTTGTTCCCATAAATGAGCTTATTGCCAGAGAGTGTGGGGCGGCTTTTCGCCTTGGGCTTTGAAGTTTTTGCTGTTCGGATAATCGACTTCAGCTCATCTCCAGAAAGATGAAGTTTTGCATAAGAGTTCATGTAGGGAATGCTATCGTAGATCTGGCCTAAGGAGATAGCTCCTGAGGGGATGTTTTTTTGAATTAACCCGGGTGCAATGAGTGCAAAGTCTGTTTGTGCAATGTCCAGCAGAGCGTCTGCGACGAGTTTACTGGGCTGAGTGATGTGCATAGGCGTATGGCCGATGATAGTGTTTCTTGTTTCTTGTGCTTTTTTTACTAAAGGCTCAAAAATGGCTTCTATTTCAGGGTTTTTTTCCATTATTTTTCCATGAAATCGGTAGCCATCTTGAACAGGAATAGGGCCCTCGATAAGGGTTTTATCAGAGATAACTCTTCCTTTTTGTGTATCGTAAAAAAGATAAATAGCGTGAAGGTACTGCCCAAAACTTCCGCTTTGAATAATGGGGATACCTCCTACCCAGTGATGAATCAGAGTGTGAGAATACCCTGACAAAACAGCATCTAGTGTGCCTTTTGGAAGTCCTTTTAAAAGTTCAATCAGTGGGCCCTGATAAAGGCATGTGCCCAGCGGTTCGCTCGGCTTACGGATATGATTTTCTGGAGAGGCTTGGCCTTCACTGCACTGGATGCCAAGATCAGCAATTAATATTACTACCTGAGCGCCTTGGTTTCTGAGCTCCTGGGCCTCTTTAAGTACATAGTTTTTAGATTTTTCGACTTCAAGAAATTCAAGTTGCTGAGTGACATCTACAGGAGCAAAAGGGGCTGCTTCGTGAGATGTCAATCCAATGACACCTACTTGGATGCGACCTGCTGAGATCAAGAAATGCTTATGAACTCCATCATGCTCCCATTGTTTTTGGGTTTTACGATCTAAGATATTTAGACTGAGGTAAGGAAACTGAGCTGCTTCGATCCGTGAGGAAAGTTCGTTAAGTCCAAAATCAAATTCATGCCCACCCAAAGTCGCTGCTGTGAGGCCCAAATGATTAAAAAGGCTAATCATGGGAGCTCCCTTTTCTTGATCTACAGCAAAGCTGCCCTGTAGATGAGATCCGGCATCGAACCAAAGAAAACGTGATCCCCATTCTGATTTGAGTTTTTGAATATATGAGGCCAGGATGCCTGCGTTCTCAATATTGCCATGCAAATCATTTGTGCCCAGGATAGCGATAGATTCAAGGTTGCCCTTTTTTATTAGCTCAGGATGCGCTGAGTCTATGAATGCTGGGTGTTTTCTAGCTGAAATGCAGGCAGTAGTACCGAGCATGAGTGCAAAGGTGATGTGCTTTATTCTTTTAAAGGTCGTCATGTTCCTGTCACATTTGTTACTTTATTTTTAACCAATATGCCTTAAAATTTCTCTATATATAAGGAGAAAACAGTATGAGTAATCCGCGGAGTCCGACTTGGCAGTGGTTTTTATTAGCTATTCCTTTGATCGCAGTAGCTGTCGGAACTCAATTTTTTATGCGCAAGTCATACCGAGATGGGGGATCAGGCTTAACCACTGCTTCTCATAGCGGTGGAACTCGCGGCAAGTCTAAAAACGACAAAAACTCTAACCCTTATGATCGTGATGATCACTATGAGCCTGACAGTAATGTCACGCCAGAAGAGATTGCACGCAATGAGAGAATGCAGAAAAAAAATCGAGAAGTTCATCGAGAAAATATGGCAGATGACAGTGATGTCAATATCAGTCCTGCTGTTAATTTAGGGTCTGCTGAAGTCTTGGCAAAGGGAATGTCCGGAGGGCAGTGTACTCCGATTGAATACCGTGGTGATAGCGGCGATAAGTTGACCATTACTACGGCGGAGTGGTCAAAGGTTTTGGACACTTTTCACGAAGTGAAGGGCTCTTTATTAACTTGGCTTGAGCAAAGAAAGCGAGAACTCCCGGATAAGGCCTTCAAACAAATGCAAACTCAAATTCGTGAGATGACATTGCAACGTCCTCCTTACAGCGACGAACCTGATTTAAACTGGAGAGGGATTGGTATTTTTACACAAGATGCTACAGGCAAAGGCATGATCCGTGTGGGCGGTGGATTTGTGAAACTCATGCATAAGCAAGCTAAGCGCGGCCGTTTTGAACTTCTTCGTTTAGCGGCTCAAAGTGTTTCTCCATGTGAGCTACAACGAATAGGTGCCGAAAATGTTTGGGAACCTTTATTAAAGTGTTTAGATATGTCAGAGCAGCAAGCTTGCGCTGTTGGGACTTATTCTGAAGCAGGTTGGGCGGTGTCTTCAACAATTGCCGCACATCTAGCTGCTCCAGGGTGTACACTCCCTGCTTTTAAAAAGACAGAAGACACAAAGTGTCTGCAAAAAATCCCACTGCCTCTCACCGTGGCAGAAAAGTCACACCGACTAGATCTCTGGGCAAATCTAGGGCAAATTTTAAAATCGGTTTACTAGGAGGCGTGCTGAAATGAAATCCATTCGAAATATCCTTTTTGTAGTAGGAGCAGGAGTCATGGGATCAGCATGTTTAAGCATGCAGAACCAAACGACGTTGGAAGGTATTCAAGGTGCTGCTGGTCCTTATGTCGAAGCCTATATTGAATACCCAGGTCCCAGTGATAAGTGGGCAGGTCCGAGTCATTTTATTCTTCATGTATTGGCGAAAGATTCTGGGATGGCTCAGATTGCAGTGACGCCCGCGCTCTTTAAACCTGTAGCAGTGGATCCACATGCTCCTGGCGCCAAAGCCATAGGTGCTGTTACTGAGCTCACGCGTACTCCTGGGATGTCAGGTGAAGCAGCACGCGAACAACTCGGTCGTTTGATGACCGCACTCACAGGTGGAGAGGCCTCTTTTAGAGGTTGTTTGTCTCCCGTTCGCGTTCGAGTGATTCGAGCAGACGGTGCTGTGACAGAACGTCATGGATGCCGAGGTGGAAAAGGTTGGAGTAAGGCAGTGAGTGAATCGGTTGATCAGTTTATCAATAAATCGCTTTATGGAACTCAGATCACCACTCCTCCACCAAAGATCGCTGAAAAAACAGGTCATTAATTATTTCAGTAAACGGCCACTAACGTCCACGGATCAAAAGTAAAATACCGATGGGGATATCTCCGATTGGACAGATCTTAGGGATTCTAGGATCAATCGGTGTGTCGATGATTGTAAATGCAGGCCAATGAAGGGCATCCCAAACCGAGTGTAGAAGAAGTGTAGCTCCAACGAGCCTGACCGCCTTAGAATAGTCTCCTGGAACTATGAGCAGGTTGAGGACTGGAATAATAACGACGATTGCCGTGAGAATCTCAAGAAGCCACTCTTGCCTAGGGTAAGCTGAGATCCCAAATCCAGAGTAGACGCTCGCAGACCACATGAGTAGTAGCATACCGACAACAGGCAGAAGTGGGAGCTGAGGTTTATTGGGCATCTAAGATGAATTTATCACTAGTTGATTGGCTTTGCAGCAGGGAATAGTGCTGATTTCAAAATCAGGATAAAAACTGTTTTTGAGCTTTTTTTATCCGCCCAAGCCTGCTTGTTTTACCGAACTATTAATTGGAGGTTGTTCCTCGGGGGGCGGTGCAAAATTTTTTTCTGTTAAAGCTTTATAAGTTCCAGCTGCGACAGCCTTTACATTTGCGCATATAGGTGAAAGATGCTGGGCAATCATTTTAGTAGAAGTTCCAAACTCTCGAGTAATCTGCATGGGCTGGTTATAGAAATCATCTTTTCCGTCATCAATTTCTAAACCTTTAAGATAATCTACAACCGTGACGATTCCGTCAACTGCTGGGGTAAAAATCCCTGCTAAGCTGCGAACTGCTTGAGAAACTGAAAAATTATTTTGAGATGAAAATGAGATTGGAATGAATGCAAATCCAGGTGTTGCTTCAGCTACTCCGATAACAATAGTTGCAGCTGCAGTTGATGCGCATGTAAAACTTTGTTGAAGTAAATTTCCTGCAGCTTTGGCTGGGGTGGAAAATATTTTTTTTTGCTCAATACCGTACATGACACTTTTATAAGTTTTGTTTTTTACATTCAGATAACTAGGTGCATCGCTCTGACTTTCGGCCCAAGCGCTTTCAGACCAGGAAGAGAGAGAGAGGGTTGAAAAGCTTACTAATCCTGCTAAGGAGAATAAAAACAGTTTCTTATGTATGATTCGCATTGTTTTCTCCAGATGCAGTATTTAAAAACTGCATTTGTCTATTTTCTAGACGGTTTAATTGTTTAAAAACTCGCAAAACCGATCTGCTAGTGAATAAAGCAATAGATGTGCCATGATTTCTAGAAGTGTTGAAACATGATCAGCTTTTAAACAATTGTTATTTTCTTAGACAGTTCAGTTGGACCATCTGAGCTAGTTTTTATTCTGACCTGGCATAAAACTCGCAAAACTCAGTCTCTGTAACAAGGGGACAATATGAAAAAGAAAATTTCAAAAAAAAGAAAATCTGTAAAAAAGTCTGTTCAAAAAAATCAATATAAACACGAAATCGCATGGTTATTGCCTACGGTGATCATGCTGGTGTTTTCAGTTGGACTTTATTCCTGTCTTTAAAAAATTTTCACTTGCTTGAGTTAACGCTTAGTTTGAAATCGCTTTCAGTAGTTGATCTGGACTATGAAAAAAATCGGCTTCCACTAATTTGAGTTCAAGTTTGTCTTGAGTGTTCTCATTAATTTCGAGAACATCAGTATCAATATACTTTGTCCTATAGGTTTCTGCGTCAGGACGAAGAGTCATGATTGCGGGAAGAGCTTTCAGGTGGTGGAGAATAGCATATTGTTCAACTACCATCATCCCAGCTCCCCAATCTAAATCTTCTTGACCAGTTCTTGTGCGAATTAAAGTGACGATAAAGTCCTTTTTTAACCTATCTATAAGAGCACCGTTTAAACTTTGATTTCTTTCACTCAAGAGTCTGATCATCGCTTGGGTTCGCTCGCTTTTGGGGTGACCGAAAAGAAAGAGGACTGTCTTTTTTTCTGCTTTTGCTTTCTGGATGGCCAGATCCGCTAAGGTAGGCATATGGATACAAGAGTTAAAGGGGAAGATCTGATCTACATTTGTGCAAGCCACTTGAACGAATGGAGGGGAATTTGGAGAAAAGAAAACATCGGGATCCTGCGATGCGCCCTGTGATGCAAAGGATATTTTTGCAATCAGGACGAGTGAGGAAAAAACGAATAACTTAATTTTTATATTTAGCTTATTCATGGCACGGAAACAACAATAACAAACTTAAAAAGTCAACTTTTAATTCCTCTTTAATTCCAATTAACTGGAACCTCTGTCACTGTTTCTTCAGAGCGTTGAATTTTGACAAATCCCTTTTGTCTGCCATGTTGAAAAACATCGCGAGTGACTTTAACGTCTTGGATACAATAGTCGATAATTTTCTGAATCTCACCTTGCTTCCACCATTCGACAGCTTGCAATCCATCTGCACTTTTTCCTGTCCCTAAGGTTCCACGAGCTACATATTCTAATTTTAAATATTTTTGCCGAGTTAATGCTTGCAAGTCATACATGATGTCAAACACATCAAGATTGTTGTAGTTCAAACCGTAAGCACCCAACACGGGTAAATCGAATCCTCGTATGTTGTAGCCTACGACTAAGCGATCTTCGCAAAGGGTAAAAAGTTTTTTAAGTTCATTTTCTCTGAAAGATAAAAATTCATCTGTTTTACTATCGTATGCACAAGCGACTGAAACTCCTAATTTATCAATGTGCTCCCAGCCACCCACTTCTTGAACAATTCTTTGAGTTTCAATATCAACGACTAAGAAATGTCGATTTCTTAAAAACAAACTCGAAGGTACAACGTCTTCGGAAAAGGGCAAGCAACGAGGATGTTGCCAAAACGAAGCATTGAGCTTGATACGGGTAGTCGACGTTTTCGGTCCAGCCATGGTCTATGAATCTCTGTTAGCTTTTTAGTTGTCAAGGAGATTGGATGTGGCAAATTGCAGTCATGCAAAAGGCTACTCAATACTTAGAAAAAAACTTTGAAACCTATGTCGAAGACCTGAAAGAATTAGTGAAAATCCCCAGTGTAAGTTTTCCAGGATTTCCTGAGGGTGAGGTGAGAAAGTCAGCGCAGGCCGTCAAGACTCTCTTGGAGAAACGAGGCCTTGAAAATGTGAGGGTGATAGAATTTCCAGGTGCTCATCCTTATGTATATGGCGAAAGAATTAAATCTCCCGGAAAACCCACACTTTTACTCTACGCTCATCATGATGTTCAGCCCCCCGGCAGAGAAGAAGAATGGAAGTCCTCCCCCTTTGAACCGACATTACGCAAAGGCCCAGGGGGTGACCGTCTCTACGGGCGAGGCACTGCGGACGACAAAGCTGGGATTATTGTTCATACTTCTGCCATACATTCTTATTTACAAACTTACGGAGAACTTCCGGTTAATGTAAAAATTATTATCGAAGGTGAAGAAGAAATCGGCAGCAGCCATCTTTTTGAATTTCTGAAGAAGCATAAGAAGGAACTTGCAGCCGATGTGATGGTTCTCACGGACACAACTAATTTTGATATAGGTATACCCGCTTTGACCGTGGCCCTGCGTGGAATGGTCGCCATGTCTGTAGAAGTTCGAGGTCTTTCGCACACCGTACATTCTGGGATGTGGGGAGGTCCTGTTCCAGATCCTGTGATGGCTCTGAATAAAATGCTCGCAAGCCTGGTCGATGATAAAGGGCAGATCTCTATTCCTGGGATTTATGATTCTGTCAGAATACCTACTAAGAAGGAAAAGGAAGAGTTTAAAAAAATTCCATATGATGAAAAGGATCTAAGAAAGCAATCCGGAATGGTTGCTTCCGCAGAGGTACTTTGGGATAAGAAAGCAGCTAGTCCGAGTGTTCAGCTTTGGACACGTCCAAGCTTAACAGTGAACGCGATCCAGGCTTCTTCTCGAAAACAAGCAGGCAATATCATTAATGATACGGCTTGGGCTCGCCTTTCTATTCGATTAGTTCCTGACATGGACCCAGAGAAGGTTGCAAAACTTGTGCAAAACTATCTCAAGTCCAAAACTCCTTGGGGAATGGAAGTGAAGTTTAATGTGGAGGCTTTAGCAGGGGCTTGGGCTACAGATCCAACCGGGCCTGCTTTTGAAGCCGCAGAAAAAGCATTAGCAGCAGGTTATGGAAAGGCACCTTATAAGATTGGATGTGGTGGGACGATCCCTTTTGTTAAGCCTTTTGCAGATGCTCTCGGTGGAGCTCCGGCCTTGCTCATTGGTGTTGAGGATCCTTACACTAATGCACATGGTGAAAATGAAAGTTTGCTTCTCAGTGATTTGAAAAAAAGCTGTTTGTCGCAGATCTATCTTTTCTCTGAACTTGCAGAGCGCGCATGAGTATCTTTGAGGAGTCACTTCGCTCTCAACGTGAGATCTGGAAAGAAATTACGCCTAGGGTTTTAGCTCTAAACGAAACGCAAGCTTTTCTTCCACCTCGGCAGCCGAAGCGGATAATTTTATTTGGTATAGGGAGCAGTCACCATGCTGCACGTCTCAGCGCCTCTATTTTATCTCGTGCTAAGGAACAGCTTAGAGTTCCTGTTTTTGCATTTCCTAGCCAGGCTATCGGAGTAGAATTCCATCCTCAGTCGGGAGATTGGGCATTTGGGTTCAGTCATCGCGGAAAAACTCCTTGGACGACAGGTGCTTTAGAGAAATTTAAGAGTGCTGGAGCCTGGACAGCTTTAGTTGCTGGGCAAGGGATAGGAGAGTTACAAACCAGCCCTATGGAGAAATGTGAGCCGCATAGCATTTCTGTGACCGGAGCAATTTGTGCTGTAACGACATTGATTTTGGGTAGATCGATCGCTCAGGAATGGGGGAGGATTTCTCAGGAGAATGATCCAGATTTGGAGGATTGTAAAAGTCGCGCAGGCAAAGGTCCACAAGTGGTTTTGGGAGAATGGGAAGGGGAGTGGGTTGCAAGAGAGGCGGCGTTAAAGCTTATGGAGGCAGCACGAATTCCTGTGCGGGCTTACGGTTCAGAAGAGTATTTACATGGGCCTAAATTTTGCGAAAAAAAATCAGATCTTGTTTGGACCATAGAAGCTTCGTTAAAAACTTCTCCTCTTGATTTTATTCGATCGTTGGTCGAGATGCAGTGGCTTGCTCTGGCGACTGCAATTAACTTGGGGGTAAATCCAGACGAGCCGGATTCAAGGTAAGGTTTTCGGAAGAAGCGGCTTCGCTGAGTTTGGTGACACTGTTTTCGTAACGAGAGAGGTGAGTTCTAGCAGTATCAAAAGCTTCTTGAGCTTTTCTGAGTCCTTGGCCTACGTCTTCGAACTTCTTATCAAAGTGTTCAAAGTGTCTTTGAGCTTTCTTGAGGTCTTCGATTGTTTTCTCAACGCCTTTAGACATCTCATAATATTCTTGAGCCATTAAAACGGAGTGCAAAGAAATGCACAGTGTGTTGGGAGAAATTGGAAAAACTTTATACTTCGTCAGTTGTTCGAAAAGTTTGCCGTCTCGTATGACTTCGAAATAAAGTGTCTCACTGGGTAAGAATAACAGCGCCATATCCGTTGTTCCATGATCAGGCCGGATGTATTTTTCAGAAATCTGCTTTGCTTGGGTCTTAATAAAGTCAGAAAGCATGCGGCGTGCTTGCTCAAGCATCTTAGGGTCTTGTGACTCAAAAAGTGGGAGCACCTGCTCTCTTGGAAACTTACTATCGATAGGAAGAATTTGTTTTGCGAGTTTAACAACTGCATCCACGCGTTCTGCTGAATGAGGCACAATCTGGTATTGGAGCTCGTAAGAATGGGTAGGTAAAAAATCAGCAAGGAGTCGCTCTAAAGATGCTTCCCCAAAGCCTCCGCGAAGATGAGGGAGTTTGAGGAGGCTATTTAAATCTGAAATCGACTGACCTACAGTATTCAACGAGGCTAGTTTCAGTTCAGCCCCTTTCAGGTGTTCTTGGACTCTTTCAAAATGTTTAAACCCTTCCTTTAGGTTTTCATTTAGCTTAAATTCCACATTTTGACCTATTGCATTAAGTTTGGACTCTAATACTTGGGTAGACTGCAAAAGACCCGTTTGCATCTCTTGACGGTTTAAACTGAGGGATTTTTCGAGTCGATCGGCCAAAATATCCCGAAATTCAGCTTGAATACGGCTTGTTTTTTCGGTGAGACGGGACAAAAAAAGACCTGCCATGAGAGCAATGACTATAATTCCAAGGGCTTCAATCCACATGAATTTGCAGTATCATGACTGCGATTGCCTGACAATCTTGGTTCTGGTATGAAAGTAGATATGAAAGAGCACCAGAGTTTGCAAATTTTTAAGAACCCATTTTTTGAAAGATTCACTTTTGTGCACCCGATTTTGCCATTGCTTCTATGGGGGCCGATTGTTGTTGGACTAGTTTGGAGATCTTTTGCAGTCCATAGCTTGAATGCCTATGAAGTTTTTGGTGTTGGTTTGAGTGCATTTTTGTTTTGGACTTTGGCAGAGTACTTGCTGCATCGATATTTGTTTCACTTTGAGCCTCATGGGAAAATGCAGGAGAGGTTTTTATTTATTGTTCATGGTAATCATCATGACGATCCTAATGATCCTTATCGTTTAGTTATGCCGCCATTTGTGAGTATTGTGTTAGCTTTGATCTTTTTTAGTCTTTTCAAATACGTGATGGGTCCTGTTTATGTGGAACCTTTCTTTGCATTCTTTATTTTAGGTTACTTGACTTACGACTATACGCACTTTGCGATTCATCACTTTACACCGCACACTCGAGTGGGAAGATGGATTAAAAATCATCATATGCAACATCATTATGTGAATCCGCTTTCACGCTGGGGAGTGAGTTCGCCACTTTGGGACTATGTGTTCGGAACCGTTGAAGGAGTGAATCGAGTCCGGCATGGGTCGTAAGATCGCAGCGGCGTTCATCACTTTGCTTTTCTTTTATATTTTCCTTCCTCTCGTTATTCCCGTTGCGATGGGGGTTGTACTAGGGACATTGCTTTACCCGTTGTTAGCAAGGTTAGAAAAAATAAAAATTTCAAATCGCATTGCGGCCCCACTACTTACGATTTCTGTTACTTTTATTGTTATTCTTCCAAGCGCATTTTTAATATTTTTAGGAGCCAAAGCAGGTTTAGGTGAAGTTCAAAGGATTAAAGAGGCTGCGGCTGTTGGGTCTGGAACAAGTTTAGATAATTTGATTCATACCCCTCGATTTCAATCCTTGCTTGAAACCCTCACGCAGTGGCTTCCTGTAACTCAAGGACAAATCCTAGGTGCATTGCAGGATCTTGCAGCGGGTGTGGGTTTAAAGGTCGCAGATCTTCTGGGACAGCTATTGACCCACCTTCCTTCGATGACGATTGGGTTAATTATTATGATCCTGACAATCTACTTCGTATTGATGGATGGTCAGAGATTGCTCAATATGTTGAGAAGGTATTCTGTCTTTACCTTCGAAGAAACGGATCAGTTTTTACAAATGATGGCGGTGATGTGTCGATCTGTAGTTTTGGCTTCTGTTGCTTCGGGACTTGCGCAGAGTATTTGTATGCTGATCGGGTGTTGGATCACGGGGGTGGATGACGCTTTGTTGGTCGCCTTTTTAGTATTTTTGAGTTCGTTTATTCCTATTATTGGCTCGGCACCCATCACGATTGGGTTAGCTCTTCAACAATTTCTGTTAGGTCAAACCACTCATGGGGTCGTTCTTTGTGTGTTTGCAGTTGCTGTGGGTTTAGTCGATGGATTGGTTCGTCCTTGGTTTATTCGCGGATCTGCTAATCTCCACCCCTTGCTTGCATTTTTTGCTGCATTGGGAGGAGTCCAAGTCTTGGGTTTCTTGGGGATTTTTTTGGGACCCATCATTGCTGCAATGTTTGTTTTAGTGATTCAAATTCTTACAACAGATCGTGAGTCCATGCAGGCGAAAGCTTGACAATGTAACAGGTTTGCTGTTTGAATCCTCTTCATGAGTAAAAAATCTGCGAACAACAAGATTACCACCAGTAGTACAGCCGAATATTTCTCAAAGAACCTCCAGCAAGTTGGGTTTTCATCTCAAACGAAAGCTGTTCTAACGACCTTAAAAGAAGCGGTCGATAATGCGCTCGATGCCTGTGAAGAAGAGGGGATTCTTCCTGAGGTTGGGGTAACGATAGAGAAAAAGGGTGCTGGTTCTTTAAAAAATTCAGATCAAATCAAAGTTCGAGTAGAAGACAATGGTCCTGGTATTGACCCTGACGATGTACCTAAAGTTTTTGGTGAGTATTTAGCCTCCTCAAAGTTTGGCAAAGGTCGTTGCTCTCGAGGTCAGCAAGGGATTGGGATTTCTGCGGCTACGACTTGGGCACAATTAACTAGCGCCGTAGGTGCAAAAGTAATGACTAAGACAAAGGCGATGAGAAAGGCTCTCTCGGCTACGGTTGAAGTCGATATCAAGCATAATAAAGGTGTATTGAAGGATAAAGAAACCCTCGATTGGGACAAACCTCACGGCACGGTTGTTGAATTTTTGATTGATGGGCGCATTCAGATGAATGGGGATGCCGGCTTGATTAATTATCTCAATGGTACAGCTTTGGTTAATCCACATCTGACTTTACATTACAAACTTCCAGAGATGGACGAGCAACATGTAGAGCGTGTGAGTAAAGAAATTCCTGAAATTCCGGAAGCCACAGAGCCCCACCCGCATACGATGAAATTAGGGGAGTTTATCGCGCATTCGCATCTTTTTGGTAGATCAACGGTTGGAGCCTGGCTCAAGAAAGGTTTCTCTCGTGTCCATGAAGGGACGATTAAAGAGCTGGTTGCAGCAGGGTTGAAGAAAAGTCTTTTTGAAAAATCTGTAGATAGTATCGGGGAGGTTGAGTTTAAAGAAATCTTTACAGCGATTCAAAATCTCAAGCTCATGGCCCCTTCAACCAAATCAGTATTGTCTATTGGTGAAACAGGGCTTGCTTCAAGCATCAAAAGACTAGGAGAGATCGATTTCTTCTCAGTGTTGAGCAGAAAACCTACGATTTGTGATTTCAAACCGGTGCAGATTGAAGTTGCTGTCGCCAGGCTTCTAGATAAGAATATTGATGCTGAATCCTCTGTTCAGGTTTTACGATTTGCTAATCGAGTGCCTCTTCAATTCGACAAGTCAGCATGCGCAATTGTTCATGCGATTGAATCGGTGAATTGGAGAACTTACGGATTAGTTCAACCTAAGAACAGCCTACCGCAAGGACCGTATATTATAGCTGTGAGCGTAGTTTCACCTTTTATTAAGTTTAAAAATGCTTCTAAAGAAACAATTGATGGCTCAGAAGAGTTAGTAGAAGAAATTCGTCGTGCATTAATTCAAGCTGGGCAGAAGCTTTCACGTCACATACGGAGAGAGGTGAAAGCCAACGAGTTAGAAGAACGAATTCGTCACATAGAGCAGTTTGGACCGATCTTGGTTGAGGGGCTAAGTCGAATTTCAAAAGCTTCGGATAGTCGAAAGAAAAAGGCTGAAGAAGGTCTGATGAAGCTCTTAGGGCGAGATGCAAAAGAGACTCAGAAAGAACTCGATGAGGCACATGAAGTTCTAAAAACGCATACGGCAAAAGAGGCGAGTGAGTCAGAAGAAGATGTTGAGTCAGAAAAGTCAGGTGAACAACTCGATTTGATTGAGTCTAAGAACCCAGAAAAGACTTCTAAAAAAAAGCAAAAAAAAAACGAAAATAAACCCAGTCGAGCAGCGGAGGTAGAACTATCATGAGCGCAAGTATAGAAATGGGCAGAAAGCAAAATTCAGATGATGTGATTCCAAAAGTGAGTAAAGAACTTTGCAGTAGGTTACTTGCTGATCTTGAAAAAGCTAAGCGTCCTGTGATCTATGCCACCAAGTGCTCTTTGGATAATGCTAATTACAATCACAAAGTGGGCTACCTTACACCAGGGAATAAGAAAGTCGCTACAGAACTAAACGTGAGTTCTGTAAAAAAAATGTCCAGAGCGATTTTTATTTTAGAGGTTTTACTCAGGAATCTTGAAACCGGCGCAGTCAATACGAAGCGCGAGTTGTACTATATTGCAAAAGGTGAAATTAAACATAATCCAAGTTTGAAGCCTTTAGATTTTGCGGACCAAGATGAGTCGGATGAAACGATTGATTTTATCTGTGAAATGCTGGAGTGCTATCGAGAGGAAGTGAACTGTTATGCCAACGACCGTGGGGGGCAGACTTATTCTCAGCAATTGGTTGTGACTGAGACGATGACAGACGGTTCAAAAGCAACGATTGATCTTTCCAAATTAGGAACTTCGCCTTTTCAACCTAAAAACCGACCGCAGAATCTGAAGCTGACGGCACGAAAGAAAATTGATTTTTGTCTGATTGTCGAATCTGAAGGTACGGCTAATACATTGGTGGCTAATGGATTTACTCGTAGGCATAATTGCATCCTCATGGGCGCGCAAGGGGTGCCTTCTAATGCTGTTCGAGGATGGTGTAAACGGATTCAAGATCAGTTGAATGTCCCGTTGTATTTCTTCGGAGACCTGGACGCGTACACTATGCAAAATATTTATAGAACTTTGAAGGCAGGTTCGGCAGCTTCTTTGATCCGTAATTCTGATTACAGCGCCCCTGAAGTGAGATTCTTAGGAGTATTGCCAGAGGATATTAAGAAATATGATCTAAATGATTATCCAGTGAAAGAGAACGATATTCAGGAGGTGAGAGCTTTGAAGAAAGCCTCAGATGCTTTGAATAACGATCCGTTTTTCCAGGATAAGAGAAACAAGGGCTTGGCTGAAATTCTTAAATGGTTGATGAAGAATAAGCGCCGATGTGAACAGCAAGCCTATTTTACTGTGAACCCTCGCGATCCAACAATGCCGGAAAAAATCATTGTTGAGAAGATTAAGAAGGGGAATTACGTATAAGCTTCCCTCACCACCCTGATGTTAAGTCTCCCGTGTAATTCGGACGTCCGGATTGGAAGGTAATCCCTAAGCTAAAAATCATAAAAGTTCGATCCGACTGAGTGCCGTAATAGGCTGAGGCGATCGGTCCAATTCCTAAAGTGCGATTGGGCCAGAACATGTAGGCTGCACTTACGCCGCCTGAAATGCCGTATCTTGCATTGATATATGCTTCTGAAGGAGGGGGTGGAATGTGGGTCGCAGGGACTCGCGTAAAGCCTTGACTGTATTGTAGTGCAATACTTCCAGCAAACATCCAATGCTGTGTGAGAAAGTATCTTAGCTCAGGTCCAAGAGAGACCATCATAAACATAAATGTATCTGCAAGCATCCCACCCAGTCGTCCTACACCTGAGAAAACGAGGTTTGGCTTCCACCACCAGCCCATGCCGTATTGCACATGTAGAATAGTTCCAGAGATGACATCCTGATTGAGTTTTCCGTAATCTAAACCAAACGCATCAGTATGGCCTTCTGATTTGAAAAGAAAGTTTGTATCTAGTGGCGCAGCTGTGTTTTGACTGAGTTCCGCAGTAGATCCTGCTTCTATGGGTTTCTCGTTTGCTTTCTCTTCAGCTTCCTTTTGTTTTTGGACTTGTACTTCCTTTTTACGTTTGTACCAGGCAGGGTCAGCCGCATGCGCCGGGGCAAGGGTAAAGGTTGCCGCAATAAGTGCAAAAACTACACGTAAATACATTTTCTTATCATCTCATGAACATAGGGTTTTACAAGGTGGTACCATTCAGCGCTTCCGACGCCGGAAGTAGATCTTCATGTCTTAGAGATAACGGCCTCCCTAAACGCCGACTCAAACGAAACCCAAGTCTGGATATCTTTTTCAGACAATCCTTTCTCGCGTAGAGTCTCTTCTAAAATTCTTAGCCTGCGATCAAAATGACCTTCTAAAATCGGCGCAATTGCATCATGTGCCTGAGCTGGAGATTTGCCAGAATAACTTGGGGTTGCGCCCATCGCACGAAGTAAAAACGCAGCTTGTTGGTGAGCGATATGTCGGATGTCTTTTCCATCAAAAAAGAATCCTACTAAAATATCCTGGCTCATTTTCTGATAAAAAAGCTCTAAAATACTTCTCAACTGAGCTTCACCACCAATGTTTTGATAAAGAAGTTTAAGATCTGATCTGACAAGCGGAATGTCGTGAGTCTTTTGGTTGGTCATTAGAAAGCCTGAGCTTTGGCTTGCACCCAGCAGATAAAAAACACGGCATCAGGATCATCTTTGAGTTTGTGTAGTTCTTCTTTCATTTTTTTGATCTCTGTAGTGGTGACTTTTCCAGCTTTGACTACATCAGGAGCTGCGCTGAGTAGAAGATCGGTCCAATACTCAATGTTCTCCGCTCGCTTTTTAGGGGTGCGATTATCGAAGTGATCGACTTTGACTTCGGTAGAGATATTTTGGTAGCCGGCTTCAAGTAAGAAATTTGCGAGTTTAGCGCCTGAAAAGGGATCACCCTTAAGTTCCCACTGGTAATCATTTTCTGCAAACCAAACTTGTAATGTTGCTGGACTATAAGGGTGCACAAAGAAGGTTGCATTCATCGGCTCCGCAGCACAGTACAACGTGCTGCCTGGACGTAAGACGCGTTTGATTTCTTTTAGAATTCCAACAGGATCTTGAACATGCTCTAGAAACCAAGAGCAAAATGCTCCATCAAATGAATTGCCGCGATAAGGAAGTTTGGAGGCATTGCCGACATCCAAAAGAACTTTACCCTTCCGGATAGGCTTTTCTAAGCGTTTTTGCGCTTGTTTAACTTGTTTTTCAGATAGATCAATTCCTTGGATGGTGAGGTGAGGGAAGCGCTCAAGCAAGATCTCTGTTTGAGCTCCAACACCGCAACCGACTTCTAGAATTTTTCCTGCACGAGAAAAGTCGATATTCTTAAAGACTTCATCTTCTAAAAATCGTGCTTGTTTATAAAGACGATCCTGTTCGACAGAAGAAAATCCGTGCAGATAGGTCTTCTGTTTCGATTTTTTCGAGGGCACTGCTTTTTTGAAACTAGAGTGAGGGCTTAAGTAAAGTCTCGATCCATCACAGTCTTGCGACCTTCGCGCTTTGCATTCTCAATTGCATTGTCGCAAAGAGTGCGTAGCTTCTCAGAAAGAACAGACATGACTGCGCCAGATGTGTTGAGGCCTGACTTGTCTCGGATGTAATTCTTCAACTTTGAAGCCACCACGAGCACTTCTCCTCCGCCGCTACCTTGATTTTCATTACCTTCCATATTTCCTCCGGTTTTATTTTAGGTTGTTGATTTAATTTACAGATAAAAGTTCAACGTCAAAGACAAGAGTTGAGTTAGGTGGAATGACGTTGCCTGCTCCACGAGAACCATATCCCAGGTTAGGTGGAATAGTGAGTTGGCGTTTTCCACCGACTTTCATTCCTGCCACGCCTTGGTCCCAACCCTTAATGACTTGTCCAGCGCCTAGCTGAAATGTGAAAGGTTGGTTCCTGTCCTTAGATGAATCAAATTTTGTTCCGTTGGTGAGTTTTCCTGTATAGTGGACGGTAACAGATTTTCCTGAAACCGCTTCAGCACCTTTGCCGACTTCAACGTCTTTTACTTCGAGTTGATCTGTTGTTTTTGCGCTCACTGAATTGTCTCCTCCACCTAATAATGATTTGAGTTGATCACAGCCAATGCCTGTGAATGACAGCAATATAATAAAAGCAATCAAGTATTGTTTCATCACCCCACCATCGCACAGCTCGAATAGAATCGCGAGCGATTATTTCTTAATTAATTTTGTCAGGTTTTGAACCCATTTTGGGTCGATTTTTGTGAAATCTTGAATCTGTAAATGAGCTTGCGATTGATCATGTCCAAAGCGGTTTGCGTTTTGAACCGCAACGACCCAAGACCCTGCTTTTTTAGCAGATTCGATTCCAGGTTCTGAGTCTTCAAAGACAAGAGAATTTTGAGGTGAGGTTTGGAGCTCCGAGAGAGCTTTGAGATATCCTACAGGTGAGGGTTTGCTGTGAGAGTAGTCTTGCGCGCCCAGTATGACTTGAAAATATTTTTGAATCCCGAGTTTATTTAAAACCCACATAATGTCTTGCTTTTCAGAGCCCGAAACTAATCCAATTTTATAATGTGAAACAAGTTCTGTGACGGCTTCTACGCTTCCAGGGATAGTGGGTAAGTGGTTTTCAATCATTGCACGATATTTTTTCTTAATAGCTGAGGCGACTTCATTTTGAGACTCCCCCAGTTTGTACTTTTGAGAAAGATATCCAAATGAAGAAGCCCAAGTTCTTCCTACAACATAAGTTGTGTCTTCTGAGGTGAGAGAAATCCCTTTTTCTTGGAAGCATTCTTTGACAGCTAAAGAAGCAGTGGTTTCGGTATCTACTAAGGTTCCATCAAGATCGAAGATAATGGATTGAATTTTGATCATCCCGAGTCTGATATTAGCAGGAATGAGAGCATCTGTGGTAATGAAATTCGAGATGAAAGCCTTACCCTTTATTGTGATTGCAGCATGCGCTCTTGTTTTAGCTTACCGTTATTACAGCGCGTTCATCGCTGCTAAAATTTTATGTTTAGATGACTCTAGGCAAACACCTGCACTGAAATTCCAAGATGGGCAAAATTTTGTTCCAACTCCAAAATGGATTTTATTTGGTCATCACTTTGCTGCAATTACAGGAGCAGGACCACTGATTGGTCCCGTACTCGCAGCTCAGTTTGGATTTTTACCAGGGTTTTTGTGGTTAGTGATTGGAGTGGTCTTAGGAGGGGCGGTTCATGACTTTATTATTTTAGTAGGCAGCGTTCGACACGATGGGAAGAGTATCGCTGCAATAGCTCGAGCAGAGCTAGGACCTTGGGCTGGAAGAATCACGGGTGCTGCTGTGATTTGTATTATTGTGATTGCGTTAGCGGGTTTAGGATTAGCTGTAGTGAATGCTCTTCATGAGAGTGCGTGGGGTACGTTTACTATAGCTTCAACGGTTCCAGTCGCATTTCTCATGGGTCTTTATATGTATCGGATTCGTCCGGGTGGATATTTTGAAGCGACTGTGTTCGGTGTAGTTTGCTTGATAGCAGGTGTAGTTTTTGGGAGGAGTGTAGGAGAGAGTTCTTGGGGGAATTATTTTTCGCTTTCCCGTGAGGGGATTATTGTTGCGATAGCAATTTACGGTTTTTTTGCAAGCGTGTTGCCCGTTTGGTTGTTGCTTTGTCCAAGAGATTATCTTTCAAGTTTTATGAAATTGGGGACTATTTTGCTACTCAGTCTTGCAGTTCTTTGGGTCAACCCGACTTTGCATCTGCCTCTTTTTACCAAATTTGTTGAAGGGGGAGGGCCGATTATCCCTGGTAAAGTGTTTCCTTTTGTTTTTATTACGATTGCATGTGGTTCGATTTCCGGGTTTCATTCCTTGATTGCTTCAGGGACTACACCGAAGATGGTTATGCGTGAGAAAGATTGCCGCATGATTGGTTACGGCGCAATGCTTTGTGAGGGATGGGTAGGGTTAGTTTCACTCATTGCAGCTGCAGCTCTTTTTCCAGAAGATTATTTTGCGATCAATGTTTCTGCAGAAAAATTTTCTCAATTGGGGATGGAAGTAGTGAACCTTCCTGAGTTGTCTGTACAAGTAGGAGAGGGGGTGGCAGGGAGGCCAGGCGGTGCTGTTTCACTAGCGGTAGGGATGGCGCAGATTTTGAGCGCTTTACCAGGATTGAAGCATCTGATGTCATATTGGTATCATTTTGCAATTCTGTTTGAGGCCTTGTTTATTTTAACCACGATCGATACAGGAACTAGAGTAGCAAGATTTTTAGTACAAGAAGTTTTAGGGCATTGGAGTTCAGCTTTAGGAAAGATGGAAAATCTCTGGAGCACAGTTTTAGCTACATCTTTAGTAGTGGGTTCATGGGCAGTATTGATTTGGACGGGGAATATTTCAACGATTTGGCCGCTATTTGGTATAGCTAATCAACTTTTAGCCTGTATAGCACTAGTCGTAGCTACTTTCTTTTTGATCCACAGCGGAAAAAGAAAATACGTTGGCGTGACTTTGTTGCCTTTAGTTTTTGTTTCTGTGACGACGACAACAGCAGGAGTGCAGAGTATGGTTTATAATTATTTACCCCTTGCACGATCTCAGCCTGTTTTAGGTTACATGAATATGGGGCTGACGTTTTTGATGCTATTGGCGCTGTTAGCAATAATAGGCTTAGGGTTGCGTCGTTTTTACTTTTTCAAGGATGTCTCGAAGCAAGTCTAGGAAAGCATTTCGATTCGTTTCATCAACTTTAGAAAATTTAACTCCTAAAGAGCGGACAAAGTTCCCGCTTGTTTTGTCTAAGTTATCTGTGATTCTGCAGATCAATCCCTGGACGCGTATAGGAGTGGGAAACCATCCGCGGGGTTCTAAAATCATTTGGATATAATCTCCTACACGAATAATTTTAGCCATTTGGTTTTCTGTTGAAATAAGGATGCCATTGGGACTGAGGTTGGCGACATCAAAGACAATCGTGGTTACAGGATCTGAAGATTGTGTCGCTTTCATTATTCCTAATACACGAAGTGGAAAAGTTTGGATGTCTTTGTTTGCAGGAATTCTGGGGTGTTTACGAATGTACTCAGTAGGGTAAAACCCATTTTTACTGATGCATTCTTGAAGTTGCTTTCTCTGTGCATCAGTAAGGTGAAATTGGATTCCCATATAGTCCGACTGCACAGTGATCTCACGAATCAGGTGACCTTCTGTTTTTAATAAAAGGGGTGCTTCTTTTGCTGGACAAGTAATGGTGGCTTGAATGGTCGCTCCAAAATGTTCCTGGGGGCTGAGAGGGGACCATTTGAGTCCTGCGACACCAAATGTAGAGATGTTTTGATGGGTAAACTCTAAGTTGTGCCCATCAAGGGTAAAAGTCAGATGTCCTTTTACAAATAAAGAAGGAAGCATAGGTTCCTAATAGTCTACACTATTTCTGGAATTCAAAATAGCGTGTAATTTCTGGGTAAAGTAAGAAGGCAGATTTGGGTTTCTCGCTTGTAGTTCCGAAGATTTGGTTTTGAGATTTTCCAATTTTTACGGTGATGGGTTTTCCATTTCGATCTTTAAGAGTCATTTCTGCAAAAGGTTTAGATTGAATGATTTTGAGTATTTTTGCATTGGTTTCAGGGTCATCGATATACGATTGAATACGGGTATGTGCAAAGCTGAGAAGGTGCTTGTCGAGCTGGTTTTTTTTCCATATTCTTCCATATCGCTCAGCGTTGAAAGTCTTCTTCTGATTTTTATAGATTTCAATTTCATCCACATCATCAGAACTCAGTTTTACAAATGTTTTTTGCCTCAAAGATGCAAGTGATTTGACGTAGTCGAGCATTTTGATCGCAGCTCCACCTATGATGATCGGCTGAGAAGATGAATTGAGAATAGCATAGGCTTGTCCTTCATTTTTTAGTTTATTTCCAATCTGAATTTCATAAGGGGTTCCGTTTGATGTGCTCCATCGAATTGCAAAGCGAGGAGGGGATAACCCTAAATCAGACAGCGAGCTGTTTTTAAATGGAATTTCTCCGGCAATATAAAGTGAATGCAAAGTGTCGAGCAGATGTCGGATGAAAAATCCATCCGCTTGACGATCCAGAAGCTGCGAGGATTCAATCGTCCAGTCCGTTTCCTCAGGTCCGGTGTATTTCAGGTCTGCGGTAAAGTTTTCGCCTGTTTCTGGAAGATTCGCAGAGAGGGTCATGAAAGAAACGCTTCTGTAATCAAAATTGTAATAGGGTGTATTTTTCGGAGATTGGGGCGGTGTTTGTGCCTGTGGAAAGAAATTACAGCTTGTTAAAAGAAGTGCAGAAGTGAGTAAAAGATTTGTTTTCATAACATTGACATCCTAGAAAGGCCTCGCTACGGTTGCAAGTATTATGAGCGTATTGGAATGGATAAAAAACGGAGGGTTTGCAATGTACCCTCTAGTGATATTCTCTGTGGTGACATGGGTAATCATTTTTGAAAGAATTTGGAATTTTAGGAAGTTAGGGAATAGTTTAAGAGCATTTTATCTTGAAGCATCAAATATTTTGCTCCGCGGTGATCGTGATGCGTTGAAAAGTCTTTGTCAAAATCATTCTGATCTTCCGACATCGAAGCTTTTAACACTTGCTTTAGAAAGACAATCTTCTAAAGACGAAAGACTGAGAAAGAACTGGCTTGAGGCATTAGATCGTCGACGGCTTTTGATCAATCAAGAGCTTAAGCAGAATCTTTGGATTTTAGGAACGATTGGAAGTGCTTCTCCATTTGTAGGATTATTTGGAACAGTAGTTGGAATTTTACGTTCGTTTCATGAGATGGCTCGCACAGGATCAGGGGGGTTTACAGTTGTGGCAGCAGGGATTTCAGAGTCTTTGATTGCAACAGCAGCAGGGATCGTTGTTGCTGTGATTGCAGTGATGGCGTTCAATGCATTTCAAACTCGTTGGAATACTCTCGTGCTTACCATCAAAATTCATATGGAAGAATTAGTCGACATTCTCTCAGGCACTCCTCATGGCTCTTAGTACTTTGAACGAAAATGATGCATCCGAAGGCGCGATTATGGCGGAGATTAATATTACTCCACTGACGGATATTTTTTTAGTGCTTTTGATTATATTTATGGTGACTAGTTCTGTGATGTCCCAATTGGGAGTGGATGTGAACTTACCGAAAGCTTCTTCGGCAGTAGCAGACTCTCAACCTGAGGGAATTATTATTTCTCTTTTGCCTGGAGGAAAACTAAAGGTGAATCAGACTGCAGTGAATGGGGGAGACTGGGCTAGAATGGAAGCTCTAGTGAAAGGTTATTTTGAAAAAACGGCTTCCCGAGTGGTGATTTTGGAGGGAGATCGTCAAGCATTTTTAGGATCTGCGATTGAAGTGATGGATCACGCGCGTAAAGCAGGGGCAGAAAAATTTGCAATTGCGACAGCTCCTCAAGAAAAATAACTAGAAATTTTTTAAAAAATTTTCCCAAACTTGTGCTGCTAAAAACATCCACACCCAAAGCCCGACAAAAGAAACGTAGGCTTCATAAGCTTTGTTCTTATGTGCCAATTCAGTTGAAAACTTTCTATGAGAGTTCTCTGAGTTGACCTTTGATAGAGCTTCTTGAGAAGTGGGCCACAGGCGTGGAAAGAATCGTGGAACTAGTTTTTTGTAGATCAAATAAGGTTCACCAAAGAGTGCGTCGAGTTTAATTTCTTCATCTAGAATGATGTAGTGATAGATGGCTGCGAAAAATACCGAACTCAGAACTAAGAGCCAATAGTTTTGGATAATAGCAATAAAACCCATTCCCATCAGATAAGTGCCTAAATAAAGAGGGTTGCGTACATAGGCGTAGGGTCCTCCTACGGCAGGTCTTGAATCTTTTCTTAAAAATCCACTGGCCCAGAATCTTAAAGAAGCTCCCAAGAAGGCAACCCCTAGACCAACCCAGAGTGGCCAACTCGGATAGAACAAGTCTTGAGTATTTCTTGAAAAAATCCCCAAAATGAGAACAAAGATCCAAGCTAATGTGATTCGTGTTTTTCCCCGAATAAATCCTCGGTAACTAGTGTAGATCGACTGAGTTGCGTGCATATGGATCTCTCCTTAGTCGCATATCTTTATCACTTGAGCAAAGGAGTTTTCTTGAGCTAGGCACGACTTTAGGCTATGTAATTGTGATTCTACGTTTAAAAGGATGGAGGCAAGGTTGAAAGCGACCCAAAAGACTTCTCAAAAGGATACACACAAAAATGGGACAAGAGGCTTGTTAAAAGCCCCTGCGAAATTTTCAGTTAAGAATGTAAAAAACACATCTCTTAAGGCCTCTTCAAAAGCCATTGCTTCTTCGTTAGATAAAAAAATACTCATTCAAATTCACGACTTAATGATCAAAGCACGTGTTTTAGAAGAGCGTCTGATTAAGATGTATAAACAGTCTGACGGGTTCTTTTGGATTGGTGGACCGGGTGAGGAAGCTTTCAATATCTCTTTGGGGATGCAAATTAAGAAAGGCGAAGGCCTTGATTATGACTATCTTCATCTTCATTATCGCTCGACAGCTATTTTATTAGCGATGGGTCTTAATCCTATGGATTCTATGCGTCAGATGAAAAACACCGCGTTAGATCCTTTTTCAGGTGGTCGCAATTTTGCAAATCATTATTCGGTAAAAAAATGGAATGTGGTTCCTGTTACATCAACGATCGAAACTCAATACCTGACTTCCATTGGATCTGCGCATGCGCAAAAGAAACACGGCGGAACTGGGATTACTATTGTAAACGGTGGAGATGCAGGAACAGCTGAAGGGGATTTTGCTTCTTGTTTAGTTTGGGCCTCACGTCCTGGAAACGAACTTCCTTTGTTGATGATTGTTACTAATAACCAGTGGGGGATTTCTACACCTGCAAGTACACAGCATGGGGAACAAAGAGTTGCAGATCGAGGCAAGGCATTTGGGATTCGAACGGCGACTATTAATGGCAATGATGTGGAAGAGTCCTACTTAGCTATTCAAGAAGCGATGGCTTATGTTCGCAAAGAGCGAAAACCGTTTTTACTCGAAGCCATGGTTTCAAGACTTTACGGTCATAGTTCGGCGACAGGTGCAAATTATGTGAAAGAAGAAGCAGATTGTGTGGATCTGTTTGAAAAGAAGCTTGAAACTTCGAAAATTTTAACTCGAAAAGAAATGACAGATCTTAAAGAAGAGTACAATGCATTGATGCTAGAGATGTCACAGAAAGTGAAACAGGAGCCACTTCCAGAGAGCTCAACTATCTACGACTATGTCTACTGTGGGCAAAAAGGGAGGTACTGGTAATGGCAAATATGGCGCAGGCTATTCGTATGGCTCTCCACTACGGTGAAGAAAACCTAGGCCTTAAAGATGTTTTTGGTGAAGATGTTGGCCCGCCTCTAGGGGGTGTGTTTACTGTTACTCAAGGAATCAAGTGCTCCTGGAACTCTCCACTCGATGAACGAGGAATTATTGGTATGGCCATGGGGCTTGCTTTTGCAGGCAACCGCTGTGTCGCTGAAGTTCAGTTTTGTGATTATATTTATAATACAATTGATCTATTGAAGCTTGCGGGTAATCAGACTTGGTCTTCTCATGGTGATTGGTGCATGCCGATGACTGTGATGACTCCAGTCGGAAGTGGTATTCGTGGGTCGATCTATCACTCTCATTCTTTTGATGCGACGATGACTCATATTCCAGGTTGGAAGATTGTAATGCCATCGAATCCCTTGGATGCTTATGGTTTGATGATTTCTTGTCTGAAAGAAAATAATCCTACGATGTATCTCAAGCCCAAAGCTTTATTGCGTGTGAAAGGTTTAGAGGCCATTCCGGGTGAACCTGATCTTACTCCAGAGGGTGAGAAAAAACTTCGCGATATGATCGATGCCCCGTTGGGAGATCGATCGAAGTGGAAACCGAAGTGGCCAGAGTTGACCGACTATAGTGTCCCACTAGGCGAAGGCAAAATCGTGCGCGAAGGAGAACAGATTACAGTTGTGAGTTATGGCAGAACGTTGCCACTTTGTGCTCAGGCTTCTGATCAGCTTCGTAGTGAAGGTTTTTCTGTTGAAGTGATCGACATGAGAACGTTGTGGCCCTATGACTGGAATCTGATCCGTTCTTCGATCTTGAAAACCCGTCGTGTGATTTATGTGAATGAAGATACAGAAGTCACAAATTTTGGTGAGCACTTGATTCGTAGAACAGTGGAAGACGAAGAAATTTATTACCAACTCGAAGCGCGTCCAAAGCTTGTGGCCGGTGAGTTTGTTCCTGGGGTAGGATTGGCGGATACTTTAGAGATGGCTAGTGTTCCACAGTTGGATTCCATCTCTCAAGCGATCCGTGGAGTTTGTGCAGAGCGAGCTTAATTCTGGTACGCGTCTTGCTTAGTGAGTTCTTCTCATGTTACGAGAGGAGGACTTTCTATGGCCCAAGCGGATGTTTTAAGCGATATATTAACAACGAATCCTAACGAACCAGCTACAAAAGCGGTGATTTTGCTTTTGCGTGCAGAAATGCAGTCTGAATTTAAGTCTGTTCGGTCAGAAATGAACCAGATGGGCGTTCGCGTTTGGGGTTCATTGGATATGATTGCGCAGCAAGTGTCGCGATTGACCGGAGATTCTGATCAGCTCAAGCAGCAGGTGCCGCAGTTGATCGGCGATGTGACTCAATTAAAAGGTGACGTTACATACTTAAAGGGAGATGTGAGCGCACTCAAAAGGCAAGTTTTAGAGCAATCTGCAGATATTTATGAATTAAAGAGGCAGGGTGCTAGATTAGCGGGAGATGTAGGGTTACTCAAGAAGCAGATATTGAAACAATCTGGGGATATTGCAGAACTTAAAGCAGGTATGGTTACTGTAAAATCAGATATTACGGAATTAAAGTCAGATGTGGCTGTGCTGAAGTCAGATGTGGCTGTGCTGAAGTCAGATGTGGCTGTGCTGAAGTCAGATGTGGCTGTGTTAAAATCAAATTTGGCTCAGCTCAATGATCAAATGAGTTTTTTGATTAAGACAGTGCAGGTTCTGTCAGAAAAAGTAGTGTCACTTACAGAAAGAGTCGAAATCCACTTTCAGTCAAAATAGAGTCTTAGATCTTAACAATTCAGAAGAGTAGAGGGTATAAATTGACATAATTAGTCAATTATATCAATAAGATAGACCTTAAGAATAAAATGTAAGTCAGGGTATTCACAAAGGATTTTTAAATCTGTACAATAGAAGTGAGGGGAATCAAATTCATGAGACGCATAAGGATATTACTAGGGTTACTCCTAGTTTTCTTATCTTTTTCGACTACTGTTTCGACCCATGCCGCGTTTGAAATTCCTGCTGTGAATAGCCTAGGGATATCTCCATCTGCTTATAATTCTACGGTCGGAAGTGCTTTAGGTGGAACTGGGAATTTTTATAGTAGCTGTTTTAATTTTTCTGCATCAATTAATCAGACGGGAAATCTCATTAAACAACTTTCAGATGACAAGTCTAAAACTTCTGCCAGTCCTCAAAGTCTTGCGAACATGATGGGGGGGGATTGTCTGAGTATGCAGTGTACAGGGCCTGAGACAGGACCAGATGCTTCGACACTGAGTTGTGATGTTTTAGGAAGAACTAAAGATGCTTTCAATACTTCACTCAAGGCTCGTTCTGAACAACTGAATCTAGCGTTGAACACTTTAACTTGTAAAAAAACGAAAGCAGAGTGTGTCTCTGCAGAACTCAATTGTCTTTCGAGTAAAGCGAATATTGTGAATCAACAGGTAGCTTCGGTTCGTGAAGAGTACAATCGTAATATTACGCAGATGAAGCAACAGTTGAATACTTTCGTAAACGATGAAGGGGATATTCAACAACAAGACAAGTTTCTAGCTGAACGAATGAATAACGATATCAACGCAGGAAATCCTGGAATTTTAAAATTAAGAGATGCGACAGAGCAATTGGTGAATAACACTTTGCCAACGCAGATTCAGGCTTCTACGGATAAGCTGAGACTGCTCACGCAAAAGCGCCGAGAATTAGATGAAATTGTAGTTAGAAAAAAAATTTCTCAGACTACACAATGTTTTGCTCAGGAAGACACTGGGAATTATTGTAAAGGTGAAGATACACTTGCAAAATGGGCAACAAGAGCCCGTCCTAAGGCTAAGAGCTGTGGCTATGGATCTTGGTGTGACTATCTCGTTTGCCGTTATTGGGAAAATAATCGCTTGGCTGCAGGTGGTGTGAATATTAAAGCTTCAACGAAGCAAGATGCAGACAATAAGGTGAGAAATTTTGCAGCATTGATTGATTCTATTTTAAATCGCTCTCCTAAGTCTCCTCAAGTTCCACAAACCCAAGATCAAGCTAATAACCCACAGTTTAATGCTTCTCAATTTGCTGATGCTGTTAATCTTTTTGATCCAGGGACAATTAATTCTCAGTATGGTTCGCAGTTGAGCCAATTCAATGGTGCAGAATTAAATGTCAAAGATCTTTTCGTTCGAAAACTCACACAGTGTTATAACAAACAGTCGCAGATCGTCGATAATGAGAGACAGCGTGCTTTGGGTGATATTGGTAAAGCGGTGTTCGATATCAAATCGATGGAAAATACAACGAGTTTAGAGTTACGCAATACACTCGATAATTATGCTACTCACATCGGTAAAGTTTATGCAGGAATGACGGGTCGCCCTTTTGTTCCAGATACATCACTTTGTAAGAACGCTACTGCAGATACGATGGTGAGTTGTTTGCAAAATATCCAGACCTCTCTTAATAATCTTTTAAATCGTGAGCCTGTTGCTCTTTCTATTCCTGCGAAGTCGCCCAATAACAGCTTCTTAATTCGTTGTAGTGGATTGGTTGGCTGTGCGAGTGATATGCAGAAGGCCCGCGAACTTTTAGAAGTACGCAAAGGACAGATACAAGCATCAAAGAAGTCATTTATTCAACAAGCTAAGCAGGCGACGGAAACTTTTACAAATTCTATTAAGGCTCGATTTGAAGCCTCAAACTCCATGCTTCAAGCACAGAAAGATCGTATTAACCAAGCGCTGGGAAGTTTAGGAGGGCGCCCAATATCCACAAGTAAACAATTTCAGGGGGTAGTGCCTTTGAAAACAAGTAGCGAGCCTGGGATGGAAGGTATGGTCGAAGTGCCTGATGATGTGGTGGGATTGATCGCTTCTAGGATGAATCCACCGTTAATGGATTCGAACGCGGATGGATACAACGATGCGATTTCGAGCATGGGATCGGTGTCGAGTAGATATGAGCAACGGTTATCTTCGGTGCAACAGTCATTGGATATGCTGTCGAACAAGAGGCAGGAGTGCGTATCTCTGAAAGAAGATCGAATTTTGACGTCGTTGAACACGAATGTAATGGCATTAAATAATTGTACAAAGATAAATCAATGGTGTGACCCAGCTGGAAAAAATACGTTACAAAACTTAGTCAACTCTGCAATGGACATCACTGGGGAAAATACTGATCGGTTTAACAGTATCACGTCTGCCTTGAATGATGGTGTTACAGCTTGTGATGTCACTATTGCTGCAAATGCAGAAATGCAGCAGAGATCAGCGGAATATTCCAATACTAAAAGAGAGATTGAAAGACTAAAAATTGAAGTAGCAAGGACTGCAACAACTATTAATTCATTGCAGCAAAAAATAGATCAGACAAAAGATGAATCGAAGAAAGAGGCATATATAGATCAGCAAAGTCAGTTAAACGAAAAATTACAAGAACTTCAAGCAGAGCAAATTAAATACGCAGGTAAGGATGTGAGTGCTGAAGATGCGAATCGTTTTGCAAGAGCTGGAGTTGAGTCAGCAGTAAATTTGGGGACTTGCGGGTCCGTTACAGGCAGCATTAGTAGAGACTTAGAAACTTACAAACGAGAAGTGGCAACGAGTCAATCAGAGGGTAAAACCGCAAAATAGGTTTTCCACCTACTATGTCAAAAATCCTTCCCTTTAGCAAAATGCACGGCCTCGGCAATGACTTCATCATTATCGACCAATATCTCAGCAAAAAGTCGCCTCATACCCTGACAGCTAAACTGATCCAAAAACTCTGTGACCGACACTTTGGCATCGGGGCTGATCAGCTCTTGGTTCTTAAAAAATCCAGTCAGAAGAAAGCTGATTTCAGAATGGATGTCTGGAATGCAGACGGCACTCAGGCTGAGATGTGCGGCAATGGGATTCGCGCTGTGGCACTATATGTTGCCAAGAGAAGCAAAAAACCACAGTCTGTGTATCAAGTCGAAACAGGTGCAGGGGTTCTAGAAGTTCTGATTAAAAAGAATCTTGTTCGTGTCGACATGGGGGTTCCTCATCTGAATCCTTCCAAAAAAGATGAGATGATCGTTATTGGACCTAAAACTTTACGAATCGTAGAAGTTCATTTGGGTAATCCCCATGCGGTGATTTTCGTTGATTCGTTGGAGCAAACTCCGGTTACATCCTGGGGGCCACAGGTGGAAAATCATCCCCGATTCCCAGGACGGACGAATGTTGAGTTTGCACAGATTCAGTCTCAAGATCGAATCGAAGCGAAAGTCTGGGAGCGTGGGGCAGGTTTAACGCTGGCCTGTGGTACAGGGGCTTGTGCTATTGCCGTAGCTGCACTCGCTACTCGTCGTGTCTCTAGTGACCGAATTGCAGTCGATCTTCCAGGTGGGAGACTCTGGCTCAGTTGGAAAGGATCAGGGCAAAGTGTGTTTATGGAAGGTCCAGCTGAAGAAGTATTTTCGGGGGAGATTTTAATTTAAACTTGTCTACTAGAGTGTGCCTGGAAGTACATAATTTATTTTAAATTCAAATACTTAAAATGGTCTTATTAGGCAGCCGGTCATTCTTTTAATTATCTTTAAGCTTTTCAGGTAGTTTTGTTTTGTCTAAGCACAATGTGGTAGTCCAGTTTGTAAATCCTATTGATCCATATTGGACAACGGATTGATGTAGAGCCTGAAAGTCTTGTCACGGTGCCGTCTGATGGCAAACACACCGTTTTCTTTTTCCTGAGCAAGGCGGTCGTAGAACGCTGGGTCAGCTTCAGCTACTTCCTGGACAGTTTTGCCTTCGTATTTTCCAAAGTCGATTACGACTAATTTTTCATCAATGATTCCAGTCACAGGGCTATTGCCTCCAGAAGCGCTCATTCAGGTAAAACCTCCATGTTCACTCTGCCCAAAGTGTCCATACCTTATGGGCCTATTCAATTTACATAAGAAGTGTACTGGTTTGAGCGGAAACTTTCAATGGGGTCAATTGCTGCCCTAAGTCGTTGAAATCACGCAGTGTGTTGGTCAAGAATTATCCTCAATTTATTCGCTCATTTATGGTATAAGCGAGCTCATCTATGTGCGGAGTCGTCGGTCTCATTGGATCCAAAGATGCAGCAAAAGAAGCCTTTTTAGGCCTAACAACGCTTCAACATCGCGGACAAGATGCTGCAGGCATTCTTTCCTATGATTCTGAGGGATTTCATACTGTAAAAAACATCGGCTTAGTTGAATCCGTTTTTACTCGAGAAAACACAGCTACTTTGACTGGTCCTATGGCCATTGGACATTCCAGATACAGCACGATTGGGAAAGGAGATCTTATTGATGTTCAACCTTTCGTTTTAGGTTTTCCGTTTGGATTGGGAATGGTTCACAATGGCAACATCGTCAATTATTCAACATTAGCTCAGGAGCTCAGACAAAAAAATCGTCGCCAACTTTTAACTCATTCAGACACGGAAGTCGTACTTAATTTATTTGCAGAAGGATTGGCAAAATCAGTTTCAGAAGCAGATGAGCTTAAATTTGAACAAATTTGCCAGGCCTTGCAAGAGGTTCATCAGAAGGTCAATGGAAGTTATAGCATTGTGACTTTAGTGGCAGGACAGGGATTGGTCGCCTTTCGAGATCCGAATGGAATTCGACCTCTGATCTGGGGAAAAAGAAAGGGTGGTGTTCTTGCTTCAGGTGAAGAACACATTGTAGCTTCAGAGAGTGTTGCACTTTCATTTTTAGGATATGAGGTTGTGAGAGATCTTCACCCTGGAGAGGTTTTGTTTATTGATATGCAGGGTAAAGCTTCTACACGAAATTTAAAATCACAAGTTCAGCACCATTGTATGTTCGAATGGGTTTATTTTGCCTCACCCGAGTCTGTGATTGATCAGGTTCCTGTTTATGGTGCAAGAATTAGTTTGGGAAAAAATCTAGCTCGATTGATTAAAAATGAAATGGCTTCAGGCCGTATACAGCCTGATATTATTGTTCCAGTCCCGGAAACTTCAAGAATCGCAGCGATAGCTTTGTCAGAAGAGCTGGGAGTTCCATATAGAGAAGTCTTGATTAAAAATCGCTATATTAAGAGAACCTTTATTTTAGATTCTCAAGATAAAAGAGAGAAAGCAGTAAATCTCAAACTTTCTCCTGTGCGTTCTGAGATTACAGGAAAAAAAATTCTTCTAGTTGATGACTCGATTGTACGTGGGACAACTTCCAAAAAAATTATTGAGTTAGTGAGAAGCGCAGGAGCGGCTGAAGTTTATTTTGTCTCGACTTGTCCGCCCATTCAGCATCCTTGTTATTATGGAATCGATTTTCCAAACAAGGATGAATTGATTGCTTCAGGGCGAAGTATACAAGAGATCGAAAAACTTTTAGGCGCAGATGCTGTGATTTATCAGGATATTAAAGGTTTAGAGGATGCTGTTCAACCCCCACATCAACATCAGGACAAACCTTGCACGGCTTGTTTGACAGGTCAGTATCCTACAGACATTTCCGCAGTGGGAGGAGTGTTCACAGCGAGTAGGAAGCAAGATCGTTTAACGATAGGGTCACAATAGGAAAGTAAATATGTCATCCGATCAATTCATCTACCGTGGTTCAGTGAAAGATTTAAAAGGGCCTGTGCAAGTTCAGTCACAGAATTGTGTGATTTTTGAGTATACCGATGCCTACTCTGTGTTCGATTGGGGGAGAATGCCTGACGGGTTGACTCACAAGGGTGAGGCTCTTGCAACTTTGGCAGCTGATTGGATGCAAAAACTGCAGAAGCCTGAAGCTTGGAAATCATTTTCTAAAACTCAACATGCTTTGATATTAAGAAAAGCTTGTAAGTTTGGGAGTGCTTTTAATGAAGTCGGGGAGAGGCTTCAAGAAAGCGGATTGAAGACTCATTATGTTGGAGTATTAAAAGACCCCCCTCAGGGACATACTCTATCGCCAGTTCCTTTAGAAGAAGCCTCAAATCCACCTAAGCATTTTGTAGTGAGACAGGTATCAGCGGTTAAGCCTCAACAGGTTTTGATTTTAGGAAGGACGGTTCCAGATTATACCTCTACAAGGGCATCGGCTTCGCCTCGACTGATTCCTCTGGAAGTTGTTTTTCGTTTTAGTTGTCCAGCAGGTAGCTCGCTCATTGAACGCACGAAGCAAGATCCTGGCTATATGGCGAGTATTGGATTTGCCGGTTATGAAGTCACTCCCGGAGTACAATGGGAGTTTCCAGTTCTAGAACTTTTTACTAAGCTTGAGCCCGCGGACCGACCTATCCCGCTATCTGAGGCACTTGCGGTTTCTGGTTTAACTGGAGCTCAACTTCAAGAAATGCTTCTTAAAACTGCGTGGGTTGCAGCTTTTCTTAAGACCCTCTGTCATCAAAAAGGACTTGAGTTAGCCGATGGCAAGTTAGAGTGGGGGATTGAATCCGATGGAACAGTTTTTCTCGTTGATGCAATTGGTCCAGATGAGCTTCGTATTTTAAAAGATGGAATCCAGCTTTCAAAAGAATTTCTAAGAACTTATTACCGTACGACATCTTGGTATCAAGCGACAGTAGAGGCGAAGAAAAAAGCAAAAGAACAAGGAGTTTTGGATTGGAAGAAATTTGTTAAAGATTCTCCTCCGGCTCTTCCTAAGGAACAAAAAGAACTAGCTAGTCAGCTTTACCAGAGCTTAGCTAATGAGCTGACGGATCGAACTTGGTTTAAAAATGCGTGGGGGTTAGAGAAAGTTTTAAGCGAGTTAAGAAAAACTCAGTAACCAGATAGGTAAAGGAACCCATGGCCACGGTACTCGTCATTGGATCAGGAGCAAGAGAACATGCAATGGCATGGAAGCTTTCTCGTTCACCCCATGTGAGTCGCCTCATCTGTGCCCCAGGAAATGACGGCATGTCATCTGAGTGGGAGCGTTGGACTGAACTTCATAAAGAATCTTATGATGATCTGATTCAAAAGGCACAAGCAGAAAAAGTCGATCTTGTGGTAGTAGGGCCAGATAACGCTCTGGCTGATGGGGTAGTCGACCGTTTTCAAAAAGTAGGAATAAATTGCTTTGGCCCTACAGCTGCAGCGGCTCAAATCGAAGCGAGTAAGAGTTTTGCTAAAGAAATTATGATTGCGGCTGACGTTCCGACTGCAAAATATGTTTTAGCTCGATCATTGGAAGAAGCAGAAAAGGCCGTTCGATCTTTTTCTGGGGTTTGTGTGGTGAAGGCAGACGGTTTGGCTCTAGGCAAAGGAGTTCAAGTCTGTTCGAACATGAACGAAGCTCTCCAGGCTTGCCGTGAGCTCTTTCCTTTATCACAAAAATTAGTAATAGAAGAAAAACTCCAAGGGAAAGAAATTTCATGGCTTGCGTTTTGTGATGGAGAGCGTTGCGCGCTTTTTGAACCAGCGCGAGATTATAAGCGGGTGAGAGATCAAGATCAGGGGCCAAACACTGGAGGTATGGGAGTTTTTAGCCCTGTCGCAGGCGTTCCTGCTTCTTGGCCGCAGAGAATGAAAGAGAAAGTTTTTATTCCCGTTTTAAGAGAGATGAAAAAAAGAGGTGCTCCATTCCAAGGGATTCTTTATGCAGGATTGATGGTTGATTTTCAAAAAGATCAGTTCTGGGTTTTAGAATTTAATGCACGATTTGGAGATCCTGAAACTCAAGTTCTTTTACCTAGAATGACAGACGATTTTTACCTTTGGTGTAAAGCAGCAGCTCTTGGAATGATTGGAGGAAATATTGGGAATGCGAACCAGCTCGGAGAGTCTGTACGTTTTACATCACAATGTGCAGTTTATGTAGTAGGAGCAGCGCGCGGTTACCCAGAGAAGCCAGAAAAAGGAAAAGTCATTGAAGGGTTGAATACTCCGACTTCACAAACAGAAGCTCATCGAATAGAACATTTTACGGCAGGAGTTTTAAGGCAGGGGAAAGACCTCGTGACTTCAGGAGGTCGAGTTTTTGGAGCTTTAGGTATGGGTGAAACGCAAAATGCAGCAAGACAAAAAGCCTATGAGCGACTTGCTCAAGTTTATTTTGAAGGGATGCATTTTAGATCGGATGTTGCCCGATGACTCCTATCTGTATTTTTGCATCAGGACGAGGTGGAAATTTCGATGCAATTCAAAAATCAATTGAGAGTTCACAATTGAACGCTAAAATTGTGGCTTTAGTTTGTGACAAACCGAATGCTCCAGTCATAGGGAAGGCAAAGAAAGCTTCTGTTCCGACAATAGTGGTTCCTGTTCAAGATTTGACTCGCGAAGATCATGAGAAAGAGATTCTGAGGCAGCTCAAGCCCTATCAACCTCGTTTTTTAGTTTTTTGTGGCTATATGCGGCTGTTAACAGAGCTTTTAATTGAGGAGTTTAGATCTAAAAAAGGTTATACGAGGATGGTGAATATTCACCCCTCACTTTTGCCCGCGTTCCCTGGTAAAAATGCTTACGCACAGGCTTTTGATTATGGCGTAAAAATAACAGGAGTAACAGTACATTTAGTAGAAAAAGAGATGGATTCAGGTCCGATCTGTGCTCAAGAGGCTTTTGATATTTCAAACTATAAAACGACAGAAGAAGTGCAGAAAAAGGGTGTAGAGATAGAACATCGATTGTATTCGAAAACTTTAACTTGGGTTTTAGAAGAAAATTTTGAAATCACACGGGGGAGGGTCTGTGTTCGCAAGAATTGAAGTAGCTACTAAACCAGAATACGCAGATCCATCGGCGTTGAGTTTCTTACGTCGTGTGGAGCTAGCTCATCCGGAAATTAGAAAAAAAATTCGCTGGGCCAGGATGCTGGATATCTATTGGTTAGATCTTCCTGTTCCTAGAGAAGAGCTGATTTCGTCCATTTCCGATATTTTTTGGGATCCTGTTTTGCAAATGATTTTCTCTGGAAACCTGATCCCCTCTGCAGCAGGCAAAACGGGTGGAATGCAAGATTTGATGGAGTATGCGCAGTTTCGACCTGGAAAATTTTGGGCTTTGGAACGTCGCTTTCGTGGTGGAGTCACAGATAACGTAGGGCGAACAGCAATGGAAGCTTTTGAGATAGTTTTTGCAAAAAAATTTCCAGAGGCACGGGCCTCCAGCGGCGCCTTACTTCTTTGCGAAGGTCCTGAGCTCAATGAGGATCTTTTGGCTGTTGTTGCTCGTGATGTTTTTTGCAATGATTTGATAGAAACCTGGACAATTATTCCTGAACAACAACTGAAAAAAAGTGATCGCTTTCATCAAGAACAGGTCAAACGTGATCTTCCAAAAGTTTTAATTCGAACATCAGAAGAAGTGGAAACAGTTACGCTTCAGAGTCTGGCTGAGACTGAGCTTGAGAAACTGAGTAAAGAAAATCTTTGGGCTCTCACAGTGGCTGAGATGAAGGCTATTCAGACGCATTATTCAAAGAAAGCTCACAAAGAGAGTCGCATAGCAAAAGGTCTTCCAGCGGATCCTACCGATGTTGAAATGGAAGTTTTAGCTCAGACCTGGTCGGAGCATTGTAAACATAAAATATTTGGTGCAAAAATTTTCTATGAAGAAAAAGACGGTAAGTCTAAGACCATTGATGGGCTTTTTAAGAATACGATAGCAGGGACGACTTCAGTATTGCCGAAACCTTGGTTATTGTCAGTGTTCAGTGATAATGCGGGAATTGTAGCATTTGACTCAGAGGATGCTGTTTGTATTAAGGTAGAAACCCACAACAGTCCATCCGCACTTGATCCTTACGGAGGTGCATTGACCGGAATTGTGGGGGTCAATCGCGATATTTTAGGATGTGGGTTAGGAGCAAAACCGATTTTTAATACGGATGTGTTTTGCGTCGCTCCTCCAGATTATTCACAAACATTACCTGATCGCATTTTACACCCAAGAAGAATTTTAGACGGGGTCAGGCGAGGTGTTGAGCACGGAGGTAATAAGAGCGGCATTCCAACTGTGAATGGTGCTTTAGTTTTTGATGAGAGATATCTAGGCAAACCTCTCATCTATTGCGGCACTGGTGGGATTATGCCTCGAGTTTCAGCAGGACGTAAGTGTGAGACAAAAGAAATTCAGCCTGGTGATGCAATTTGTATGATCGGTGGTCGTATAGGTAAGGATGGAATACATGGTGCGACTTTTTCTTCTTTGGCGTTGGATCAAAACTCACCTTCGAGCGCCGTGCAGTTAGGAGATCCCATCACACAAAAAAGGGTGGCAGATTTTATTTTGGAAGCCCGCGAATTAGGACTTTATCGGGCAATTACAGATAACGGTGCAGGCGGCCTTTCTTCTTCAGTCGGAGAATTGGCAAGGCTTTCAGGTGGGGCAAAAATGGATGTCGGTTTGGCCAAGACTAAATACCCTGGGCTTAAGCCTTACGAACTTGTTGTGAGTGAGTCTCAAGAGCGTATGACTTTAGCGGTGTCTCAAGAGCATTTAGCATCCTTTACAGAACTTGCGGAACATCGAGGAGTGGAAGTCAGTTGCTTAGGTGAGTTTACTTCATCAGGGAGTTTCGAAATTTTCTTTCATGGAAAGCGTGTGGCTGATTTGAATCTGGAGTTTTTGCATGGGGGTTGTCCCAAGCTTGAAATGAAAGCTTATTGGAGTGAACCCCCAGCTCCGTCTTTTGCAAAATCTGCGCAAGATGAACGGTCGTTTGAACTCGATGGTGCAAAAACTTTAATTGAACTCATGGGGCGACCTAATATTGCATCTAAAGAATGGATGATCCGTCAATATGATCATGAAGTTCAAGGGATGTCGGTGATTAAACCTTTACATACTATCACTTCCGCTACACAGACGATGAGCGGTCCCAACGATGCAGCGGTTCTAAAACCTAAACCGAGTTCAGACGCAGGGATTGTAGTGGGATGTGGGATTAATCCGAAGCTTTCAGATATTGATGCTTATTTAATGGCTCAGTCAGCTGTTGATGAGGCGGTGAGAAATGTACTTTGTGTGGGAGCAGAGTTTGGTACGGAAGAGAGTGTACTGGCTTTAGTGGATAATTTTTGTTGGCCAGATCCTGTGAACGATCCTGCTAAAGCGGCGGCTTTGGTAAGGGCTTGTTTAGGACTGAAAGATGCTGCTTTAGCACTTTCTACGCCTTTGATTTCAGGAAAAGATAGTATGAAAAATGACTATCGCGGAAAAAAAGACGGTAGTGATGTTGTGATTTCTGTACCTCCGACATTGTTGATGACAGCTTTAGGTCGAATGGTCGATGTGCGATATGCTCGGAGCGCAGACTTTAAATCCGTAGGAGATTGGATTTATCTTATTGGTGGAAAACAAATCGGTCTGATCGGCTCTGAGTATCATGCCATTTATCCAACTTTGCCCCAAGGGACGTGGCTTGCTCAGCCCGATTGGGAAATGGCTAAAAGAATTTACTCTTGGTTAGGTGGGGCGTCAGGAAAAAATCAAGATAAGTTGAGATCTTTGCATGATGTGTCTGAAGGCGGAACTTTAGTGGCTCTCTGTGAGTCACTTTTAGCCAGAAACTTAGGTGCGACCATTGAGATTCCCGCTTCCAGAAATCCTTGGGAATTTTGTTATGGAGAAGGGTTTCACACTTTTGTAGCTAGCATCTCCGAATCCAATGCACCCCTGGTAGAAGCTGAGTGGGAAATACTGGGAGTTCCTTTTACCCGTATCGGAGTTTTGACTCCTCAAGAAAAACTTGAAGTTTCGTTGGAGGGTAAACTGATGTGGAGTGTGTCGACCCGACAAATTCAAGCGGCTTGGGCAAAAGAGGGGTACTGGGAATGAGTTCAAAAAAACCCAAAGTATTGGTTCTTACTGGAGATGGGATCAACTGTGAAACAGAAACCGCCCAAGCTTTTCGACTTGCTGGGTTTGATTCTGATATTCATCACTTGAATGATCTCATTGCGGAGCGCTTTCATTTGGATGACTTATCAAAAAAATATTCTGCATTGGCTTTGCCGGGGGGATTTTCTTTCGGTGATGATCTTACTTCTGGAAAAATTTTAGCTCTGAAGATCCAAAGGGGATTGGGATGGGATCTTCTTCAGTACACACAAAGAGGTGGACTGGTGATTGGAGTCTGTAACGGTTTTCAAGCCCTCATTCGTATGGGAGTTTTTAGTCGAGATATCTCGATTACACAAAATGAAGGCGGCAAGTTTATTAATCGCTGGGAGAGAGTGACCCCTCGAGGAAACAAATGCATTTGGCTGCGGGGGATGGGGAGTCTTGAACTTCCGATCCGTCATGGTGAGGGACGTATTGTGATTGGGCAAACCCGAAAAACAGAGATTCTGATCAAAATGGAAAGAACGGGGATGAATTGTTTGAAATATGAAGGTAATCCCAACGGAAGCGAAGAGAAAATTGCTGGACTTTGTGATCCTTCAGGTCGAATTTTGGGATTGATGCCTCATCCTGAAGCTTTTGTTAGATGGACCGCTCACCCGGATTGGACTTCACAGTCTAGCCGTTCGAGTGCGGCTTCTCACGCAATGGGACAGGGACTCATGGTTTTTGAAAACGCATTTAGGGAGGCTGTCAGTGGGAGCTAGTCTTAAAATTCGTAGAGCACTGCTCAGCGTTTCGGATAAGTCTCAACTTTTAGAATTAGGACAAGCTTTAGTTCATGCAGGAGCTGAAATTGTTGCCACTGGGAAAACAGCGAAAATTTTAGAAGAAGCTGGAGTAAAGGTCATTCCTATTGAAAAAATATCTGGAAGTCCTGAGTCCTTTCAAGGCAGGATGAAAACACTTTCTTTCAATGTTTGTGGTGGAATTTTATATCGTCGTGGAGATGATTCGGACGAGTCTGATTTAAAAAAATTAGGTATATTACCCATTGATTGTGTTGTGGTGAATTTTTATCCTTTTGAGCAAGCGTCTCAGAAACCTGGGATCACTCGTTCGCAATTAATTGAAGAGGTCGATATCGGTGGTCCCACTTTGGTGCGAGCAGCTGCTAAGAATTCTCCTCATGTTTTAGTTTTGACGGATCCTGCTCAATACGGAACGGTCATTGCAGAATTGAAAAAGTCTAAAACAGTCTCGAATGATTTAGTCGATCGATGTGCTGCAGAGGCGTGGGAAAAAGTTCTCGCGTACGACACGGCTATTGCTCTTCAGTTTGGAGCCAGAAAAAAACTTGAGTTAAGATATGGAGAGAATCCTCATCAAAAGGGATTTTTAGAAACAACTCAAGTTTCTTTACCCATTACTTGGCCTTTTGATCCTCAAGATAGGCTGACTTCGACTGAACTTTCTTATAATAATATTTTAGATCTGACCGCTGCCTATCAGTTAGCTTGCGATTTGGTTGAGCTTGATTCAGCAATGACTTCTGTCGTAATCGTTAAACATAACAATCCTTGTGGTGTAGCTTCGGTTTCAAAAGCTGAAAAGAATGCACAACTCAAGGCACTGGAGTTAGCCTGGGCAGGAGATCCGGTTTCTGCCTTTGGAGGAGTTCTGGTTTTTACAGAGGCTTTAACTACAGAAGTAGCTCAGTTTTTGTCCGAAAGATTCATCGAGCTGGTAGCTGCTCCTGAACTTAGGTCTGATTCACAAAATTTAAAGGCGATATTAGCGAAAAGAAAAAATCTAAAAGCAGTAGAAATCAAAAATTTTAAAGGGGTTCCTAGCTACTCTATAGTTGCTATTCCGGGTGGGGTACTTCATCAGACAACAGATACCGGGTTCAAGGAAAATTTTAAATCTGTAACTAAAACCGTTTTTCCTGATTCCAAGAAAAAACTTGCTCAGTTTGGTGTCGCAGTTTGTAGAACATTAAAATCAAATGCTATTGCATTGGTCCGTGAAACTCAGGGAGCTTTTCAGTTGATTGGTGCGGGGCAGGGACAGCCAAACCGAATTGAAGCCTTGAAAGCTTTAGCGGTACCTCGAGCAAAGGCGACTCTTAAAATCGCTCATGCAGAGAAAGACTTAGCTGAAGCAGTCATGATCAGCGATGCATTTTTCCCTTTTCGAGATACGGTGGATGAAGCACGTGCTGCAGGATTGCGTTGGATTGTGCAGCCGGGGGGAAGTATTAAAGACGTGGAGAGTATTGCTGCTTGTGATGAAGCTGGAATTGGAATGGTTTTTACGGGCGTCAGGCATTTTAAACATTAGGAGATAAGACCTTGGCAGCTTTGAGCTATGAACAATCGGGAGTGAATCGTCAGGCCGCAGATGCCCTAGTCGAAAAAATTAGTCAACTTACGCGCTCAACTCTGAACAAAAAAGTGAAAGCAGCTGTTGGCGGGTATGCGTCCTTATACGAAATTGATTCTAAGCGCCTCATTGCTGCATCGACCGATGGAGTCGGAACAAAGTTGAAACTTGCGTTCCAAACTGGAGTTCATCATACGGTAGGGATTGATTTAGTGGCAATGTCTGTGAATGACCTCCTTTGCGTAGGAGCTGAGCCACTTTTTTTTCTCGACTATTTCGCAACCGGAAAATTGGATACAGAAATTGCTCAGAATGTTTTGCGAGGAATTGTCGAAGGGTGTCGTCAGGCACGTTGTGCGTTGGTGGGTGGCGAGACGGCAGAGATGCCAGATTTTTATACAGCGGGAGAATATGATTTGGCAGGCTTTGCAGTTGGGATGGCTGAGAAGTCGTGGATATTACCCAAGAAAGAAATTAAAGCGGGAGATGTTCTGATTGGATTAGGTTCGAGCGGTTGTCATAGTAATGGATATAGTTTGTTACGCAAGATGCTAGAAGGTGAAGCGGGAGACCGTAAGAAGGAGCTGACTTTAGAGTTACTTAAACCTACTAAAATTTATGCAGCCTCATTGATGCCGCTCATACGGGCGCAACTTATAAAAGGCTTAGCTCATATTACTGGGTCTGGGTTTTTGAATGTCCCACGGATGTCCGAGAAGGTCAGTTATGAGATTACGCTGCCGACTGAAAAACCTAAGATTTACGACTGGGTTTATGATCGTTCGGGGTTAGGGTTTGTTGAGTTGACGCAGACGTTTAATATGGGAGTTGGGATGGTCATTGTGGTCGATACGAAGAAGGCCACACAGGTGTTGAAAAGGCTCAAGGCTTCACGTGAGAAGGCCTATATTTTAGGACAAGTCGTTAGAAGTAAGTCTAAAAAATCTAAAGTTTGGGTTCGTGATGGATTACAAGAAATTGTTTTGGAGTATTGACCGAATATTTTCTGAATGTTAGTGCATGGCCTCAGTAGAACTATTCAAAAAGGGGGGCTTTATGAAAAAAATTATTTCATCTTTATTGTTGGTTTCTCAGGTTACGTTCGCTCATGACATTGTGTCTGTAAAATTACCTAAAAATTCAGTTTTGAAAGAGTTTAAAACCCTTGCTCAAAAGGTGAAAAATCAGTGGATCGTAGTTCGTGCCTACCACGTCAATGAAGTAAGTCCTGTTGTCAAAGGAGAGTCTAAAGTAGATGCCCTATTGAGAGTAGTGAAGTATTCTCTTCATCGGGATTATCCCATTACTGGGGATGATGGGGGCTACACATTTGATATTTTGACAAAAGAAAGTAGTAATCGAGAAATTGAGAAATCGTTTGATTACTTAAGTTGGTTAAGTAATTTGGAAGGAAAAGACTTGAATTTTGAAGGAGTAAAATCTTTTGTGCACCAAGCTGTGAAGTCGCACCTTATTGTTTTTGTAGGTAGTGGAGGCGGCAATAACACTGGTGCTGATATTGTTGTTTTGGTTGATGCTAAGAATATGGAATTTGTCTATTTAATGGAAAGCAATTTTGGTAGCGATAGCTAAGAGAGGGGTTATTTTTTAGATTACTCTCCCTTTTGAAAGGTTTGTTTTTCTACTATTTTTCTCATTTGCTGAATATCTGGTTTTTTTTCATTTTCTAGGTATTTGCTCATCGCATTTGCAGTAGCGCTAGCCTCTTTTTCTAGTTGATCATGCGCTGCTTGTAATTTAGCTAATTGGTCCATGAGTACATTATGTACAGGAGCACGTTCAAGCATGAGTGCTACTTCATGGGTGATCGGGCATTGTTTGTTAAGTTCATTGACTAAATTTTCTTTTTTGATTTGATCTACAATACGAACGTATTTGTCAAACGCAGCTTTGTTGTCAGCTTGAGTTTTAGATTCTTTACTTGCTTTTAAATAAGAACAAGCCAGGTCGATTTTTGCTTTTGAGTTATTATATTGTAGTCCATGTAAGGTAACGGATGGAGCTTCTGCTAGAGCTCCACTAGAAATACTCAAGCCTACAGCAATGGTCATGATTGTTGTTTTCATAATAATAAATAGAAGCAGCATTTGTGCCAAAAAAAACTACTCTAAAGTCTTTAGGTTGCTTCCTAGCCCCTGTGTTTGTAGTGACACATTTCTAAGACACAAGCGTGTGTCTAAGAGTTAGCCAGAAATTAGTGTGCTTTAGAGTTTGCCAAAGCTTCTTTTTGAGGAGCGCTTTGAGTTTTTTCATTGAGATTTTTTAATGTGTTTTCAGATGCATGAGGAATATAGCCATAATGATCTGCTAAGGCCATTCCTACTCCAAATATCAGTCCTGCCCAACCTATTCCTCGGCCATAAGCTCGAGCTCGATATTCATTTTGAGTGTTTTGTAGCAGAACTTCTGAAACCCTGAGTTCTTTAGCGATAGAGAGGTAGTTCCGGTTAGGATGCCAGGAGCGATCATTCCAAACTTGAATTCCCTTTTGTTCGAGTTCATGAATGGGTAGAGATTCTTTGATCATTGTATCGTAAACTCCACGAGCAGCGGCTAAGGCACTCATCATGTAGTAGTAGACCTTGTTTTCTTGAGTGACGGGTAAAAGTTGTGGCTTTGATTCAGTGCCAGATTCTGTGGCTGACGCACTCAAAGAAATTAAAAATAAACTTATCAGAATATAATGTTTTTTAAAAAGCTTTGACATTTTTCTCTTCCAAAGAAATGGTTTTTACAGCTGTTTGGTAGCTTTTTTTCGAGTGTTCAGTAACAGCTTTAGGGTGAAATGTGCCTTCTGTTAAAAATAAATTAAAAGACAAGAGGATTTCATTTAACATGGACTGGTCTTTTTTTCTCAATCGTTCGATTTCAATATCCAATGTTGTGATTTGAGTCCCTTTGATCACTGTGATTTCATCACTCAAGCGATCAGGAGCTAAATTGTTTTTTTTAAAATCAAAATGATCCTCTTTTGAGTTTTCAATGAATGATTTAGCGATTTCTGCTCTTTCATGATCTTTAAAATGGATGAAATACTTTGCATGCGTTGTTTCTACGACGAGGGTATTGTTGTTTCGGATAGAAAATTCTACAGAGGTAACCGTCTCTATTGCTGAGTCAGCGTAAGAGAATGAAGGGTTTAAAAGTAGGAAAATGAGGGTCACCATATGGGATAGAAAATATGCAACCCCCATGCCCGCTGTTTTCGCCCTAATCGCTCGGAGTATGGGTTTTGAGTAAATTTATCGCCATGCGTTTAAAACCTAGACAGTTTCATGATCTGAATTTGGATTCGGCATAAGGTCTGAGAAAAAATAAGAGGCGATTCAGTCTTAAGTCAGATAAGATCCCCGTATGAATTTTGACGCAGCTAATCTAGCTGGGCTCCATCCTTCAAAATGGGTTTGTGTAGGAGCCGGTTATTCCCGCGAAGAGATTAAGGCTCAGCTTCTGAATCAAGGGCTCAGCTTCACGGGGCATGCTGTAACTAGTTTGGCTGATTTGGCTCGTAAAATTATTTCTGTTGCAGGCAAAACCATCTCACGTGACCAAATTCTGACACCGCTTTCTAGACAAGAAGTTTTAAGATCATTGCTGGGTGATCGAAGAATTATTTCTAGATTTCCTGAGCTCAAAAGACTGAAACGGCAAAGAAGCTTTTTTAAAAAACTGGATTGGGCGATTCAGGCAGGAAGACTGGCATTTTCTCATATCGAAGAAGAAGAGGTTTTTTCGGAGCGACTCGAGCAAAAGCTAGGGTCAAATCCTGTTCGATACGAAGTCAAAGTCGTGGCCCACGCTTATGAAACTTGGATGCTTACGAAAGGTCTTTGGGATCTGCCCATGCTGCTTAGGGCAGCTAAAGAAGAAATGCAGACGCAAGAACTTCAAGAGGTTTTTCCTAAAGAGATTCTTTATTACACGACAGTGACGCCGGAGAGTTTAGAAAAAACATTTTGGGAAGAAATTAAAAGGCGAACTCTAGTTACAGAAATTAAACCTGAAACAATTCAAAACTCTAAAGCTGCGATATGGGAAAGATGGCATACGTTAGATGATGCCGCTGATCGTCTGGCACAAGCCCTATCTCAATCTCAGGATAGATCTGATTCCGCCATCCTAATTGCAGAAGATCCAGCCACTCGCCGCACCTTGGCTCGCGCTCTTCAGCATTACGGAGTTCCTCTTGCTGATCAGCGCGATCCCACTCGAATGAAATGGGATGAGACCTTGAAATGGGCTTTGCTCCCATTAGAAATGGTGGCGCGAAATTTCGAAAGGCAACAGGTTGTTTCCTGGTTAAGAAGTGAAAGAGTAGAGACATTTTCAGATTGGGTGACTGAAATAAATCAGAGAGGGATTCGTTTTGGCTTAGCTGCATATGATGGGGGTAAGCTCGTTGAATTGCATGCGATTCTTAGGGGACTGCAAGAAAAATTAGGTCAGAGATTGTGCTGTGGTGAATTGGCCTCTCGTCATATCGAATATTTAAATGAAAAGTCAAAGATTCTATCTCTAGAGCAACGTTGGATTTTGCCTTTTATCGATAAAATGTGGAAGTCTTTGTTGCAAGATATGCGGAGGTTGGATCTGGCTCAAAAGAAAGCTCCAACCCTGTTTTGGTTTGAGCGGTTTTCATATCGAGCTCTGGAAAGCCAGATTTATGAGAAGATGAAACCTTTGAATGGGGTAGATGTTTATCGTTTTCAGCAGGGTAATCTTAAGCAGCCTAAAAAAATATGGATTTTAGGTTTACCTTCTCAGTGGCTCGATTCACGTTCAGCTGGTGATTATTGGTTTTCCGAGCGAGAGCGTGAAATTTTAGCTTCTGAGTTTTCAGTTCGATCATCTATTCAAAGTCAAGAGGATCACCTTAAAGCTCTTCAGTCTTGGATTCATTCAGCGGAAGAAGTCACAATTTTAGATGCACAATATAGTTTTGACGGAAAAGAAAGGGAGTCGATTCTTCCTTTGCTAGAAAAGCTGAAACTACAAGTTTCCGGAGATCCTATCGAAAAAGGTGCATTTGAAAGATGGAAAAAAAGCTATTCTGCTTTTAGGCCTGTTCCACCTCAATCTGTTCAGCTGAACGTGCTAGGGCATATGCCTCAAATCACCGCTGTTGAAATCGACCGCTATAGCCGTTGTTCATTTCAGGCGTTGGCTTTGAATCGTTGGAAGCTTTGGGATGTTAGAGAGCCGGATACGGAACTTTGGCCTGAAGTCAGGGGGAATATTTTGCATGAAGCTGTAAGACTTTTACTAAGTGAGAGGATTTCGATTTCAGAGGCCTTAGGCCGTGCTTGGGAGAGAAAACGACCCAAGGGACTGTTGCAAGGAAAAAGAATTGAAAACTATGTAAAGTCTAAAATGTTTCGTGTTTTAGAAGGTTTTTTAGAAAAAGAAAAAGATTATCTTGAGCGTTCTGGGGCAAAGATTCATAGCCTAGATGATCGAGAAGTAAAACTCGAACATCCTCAGTTTTCTGTTATCGGCAAACCCGATCGCATTGATGAGACCGCAGACGGTTTTTTTGTCATGGACTATAAAACTACAAGCGATCTTCCAAATGGCACAGAGATGCTAGAGCAGGGTTATCGTCTTCAACTACCATTTTATGCAGTCGCTGTAGAAAAGAATTTAAAAAAGCGAGTCTTAGGTGTTCAGTTCATTGAGCTTAATAAGAGGGGGAATCGTAATCAGGGTGTGTTTTTTAAAAAGTACAACGGAAAAGAGAATGGAAAGTTTACTTCTCTTAGAGCAAATTCAAAAAGTTTGCTAGATTCTGAACCAGAAACCGTTTGGCCGCAGTTTGAAAAAATGATTGTCGAGCAAAGTTTGAAATATGTAAGCGGTTTTTTTGAAGCTTTGCCCAAGTTTGAAGAAGAATGCCAGCAGTGCCCAGCAATGGATCTTTGTGGGCTTAGGAGGAAATCGTGAAATTTTCTCCTGAACAACAAGCGGTAATTCAGACTTGGAACAAAGGTCTTGCTGTTTTAGCGGGCGCAGGTTCAGGAAAGACAACGACGATTGTTGAAAAATGTAAAGAACTTTTAAAAAGAAAACCTGATGCCAGATTTGCAGCTGTTTCTTTTACTGAAAAATCTGCAAGTGATTTAAGAGGGAAGTTAGCCTCTTTGCTTCAGGCTGATCAAGTTCACCGTCATTGGGTGACGACCATTCATGGGCTTTGTGCGACTATTTTACGAGAGTTTCCACAAGAAACTGAATACGAAGGCGATGAAACGCAACTTTCAGAACCTGAAGTTCAGTTACTTTGGGAAAAAGCGGTGGATTCGCTTTGGGCGGATCAATTGCCTGAAGATACAGCTCAAGCCTTAGCTGTTATTCTCGATCGAGAGGGCCGTGATGGAACCCATCAACTTCTGAAGAGGGTGAAAGAGCTTTATTCTTTTGGGATTACAAGTTTTATGGAAAATTCATCCCAGAAAGAAGTTCAATGTCTAGGGAGGGTTTTTTGTTATGTCTTTGAAAGATATGTGAGGTTAAAAAGACGACGTGGAGTTTTAGATTTTGATGATCTAGAAAGAGGCGCTGATCAAGCACTTCGGAACTCGAAAGTTAGAGCAGTTTATCAACAGAGATTTGATTTAGTTTTAGTCGATGAGTTTCAAGATACGAATCCTACTCAAGCAAGAATCATTCGAAATTTTTCTAAACTAGACGCTTCGAATCTGTGTGTTGTGGGAGACCCTAAACAATCGATTTATCGTTTTCGAGATGCAGAAGTAGGAGTATTTGAAGACTTTTGTAGGAATCTCCCTGAGAGGCAGGCGTTGACTCTTAATTTTAGAAGCCGACCAGGTATATTGCAGTTTACCAATGAACTTTGCGAGAAGGCTTTTCAATTTTCCAAAATGTCTTATGAGCCTTTGACTCCCACTCGTGAAGACACAAAAGACACTGTTTTGAGACTCGATGTCAAGTCTCCTACAGATTTGGCAGCTTGGGTTTCGCATGAAATTTCAAAAGGAGTCAGCCTTGATCAAATGGTCCTTCTGATGCGTAAAATTAGAGGGAACCAAAAATGGATTAAAGGACTGACTTCCGCAGGAATTCCTTTAGCGATAGGCAGTGGGGGATTGTTTTGGGATGAGCCTCGAGTGAGAGAGATGATGTCATTTCTCAAATGGTGGGATAATCCACAGAACCTCATGTCCGGAGCAGTTTTTCTGAGAGCTCCATGGGTGGGCGTATCGGATGCAGACTTAGAGGGTTGGAGTAAAACAGATAAAACTTTTAGAAAGCCATTTTTTGAGTCAGAGCACCTTTTAGCACAGGCCCTAAAACCTTACTTAGGTCAGGTGATCCGGCCAGGTGAGCTTCTCATGGCTTTGCTGATTGATCAGAATATTGAAAATGAATTAGGTTCTACTTTGTTAGGACTTTGGCATCGAGCTGAAGAACTTTCGATGAGAGGGCTTGATTTTCACGCTGTCGTCACGGAGCTTTCTCGCGCGATGGAAGAATCTAGGCGTGAAAGAGATGTGCCTCCTCCCAAAAATTTAGGTCTTCTTTCAGTTATGACTCTTCACAGCTCTAAGGGGCTGGAGTTTCCCCATGTGATTCTTATTGATTTTGAGGATCGTCCTAAAAGAATGGAGTCTCCGCTTCTTTACTGGGACAGAAACAAGGGAGTCTATCTGGCCCCGAGAGATGAGCAAGGCAATCGAGATAAAAAAGATACCCTCGCTGAAGAGTGGAAAGAAGAAGAAAAGAAAAAGGAAATCGCAGAAAGTAAACGTATTCTCTATGTTGCTCTGACTCGTGCTCAGGAGAGGTTGGTTCTCGTTTGCCTAGAGTCAGAGGCAAAAAAAGCAGTCGATCTTGAGGAAAAAGATATTTTTTCAAAAGACTATTGGCGCGGGTGGTTGGATTGGATTAACCCTAGTTTAAAGACAGAGTTGGTTCAGACGGTCGAGCAAAAAATTTCAGCAGTTAAGGTTTTTGAGAAAATTGAGAAGAAGAGTGACATTCGTCCAGAAAAGAAAATACAGACACTCTATCTTCCTCGTCATAGCGTCACAGAATGGATGACTCTCGCTCGTTGTGAACGACTCTATGAGTGGAAGTTTTTAAAGAAATCTGAGGCAGCCGAATTTGATTCTAGTTTTTGGGTGGAGTCAGAAATGAGGTCCGATGACGGAGATCTGACACAGATGGAGATTGGGACGCGTGTGCACGCTTGTCTCGAACGCATGGACTATGATGCGTTGAAAGAGTTGGAAGAAGAAGCCGGTGAGCGAAGATTTTCTGCAGATCCAGTGATCGAATGGGCAAAGAAGTCTGCTTGGATGAAACCCGAAAGGCTATCTGAAAATTTGAAGAGGCAAGTTTGGACAGAGCTTTCTTTCGAAATTCCTGTAAAAGGTGAAATTTTAGTGGGTTCAATTGATCGCTTAGTGAAGGATCAAAATCAATACACAATCATTGACTTCAAGGTGACTGCTCGCGAAAAAGATCCTGAAAAAGTCATCGCTTCTTATCAAGCACAACTCGAATTGTATGCGATGGCTGTTCAAAAACTAGAGCCGCATGCACAAGTCAGGAAGAATCTTCAGGCGATGTTGGTCGCAATTTCTCCGCAGGGAGTGCGAGAAATTGAAGTCCCTCTTCAAGGTCTTGCTGTAGAGAATCTAGCTCAAGCTGCATCGAAAATAGTTCGTGGACAGAGTGGTGTTCCACAGCCAAGTTCTTATTGTAGAACATGTGAATTTCGTGAAAAATGTCCTGAAGGAAAGCAATGGTATTAGTCGAACAGAAAAAATGGATACTCAAACTCGCGCGATCTTCGCGAAAGAAGTGGTATTTGCCTTTGCTGGCAGGGTTGGCTGCAATTGATCTTTATATTCTTATTGTGCCTTTAGAAGCGGTTCTGGTCACATCGGTGCTTTTGAATAGAAAGCGATGGATCTCTATTGCGCTTTGGATGGTGCTCGGGTCAGCTGTAGGCGCACTGAGTCTAGCGTTCTTGTCTCATCATTATGGGCCACATTTTGTAGAGGCTGTGTCGCCTGGGTTGTTGAATTCAGAAACGTGGATCAAGACAGTGCATTTTTTAGATGATTGGGGTATCTGGGCAATGGCTTTGATAGCAGCTAGTTTCTTGCCGCAGCAACCTGCAGTTATTGTTGCCGGGCTTTCTCGGATGTCGTTAGGGATGATTGTGCTGTCGGTTGTCATAGGCCGTGCGGGGAAGTATCTGGTCTTTGCATTTGCTGCTTCACAGGGTTCAAAGTGGGTGAGGAAGTATTCTAAGGCTTGAGCTTTGAAATCTCGTCAACTCTTTGACTCTTTTTTTCTCCGGCTTTTTTTGACTTGCTTTGGATTCATGACAGGATTGCTTTTCATTTACCCAACCTCTTGGTAAACTTTAAGGAAATCATGAAATCACATCACTATTGGCTTGGAGTATCAACTTTCGTAGTACTCACCTCAGCGGTTGAATTAACTGCAGCAAATAGAGCATTTGCCGCAAATACGGACGACGAGTACAACTTCAATTGGCTTGATCCTGAAAAGAAAATCTACGTTTTGCAAAACAGGCGTTATACCAAAGCAGGTAAGGTTTTTGTGAGTGCGCTCTTTGGATCTGGGTTTTCAAATCCTTATCGCTCTACGCTGAATATCGAACCGCGCTTTGCTTATTATATGTCTGAGAGTTTTGGAGCTGAGTTTTTCTATACTTATACTTCTAACTCTTCAAACAATACTCAACGGGCACTTGAGAATGCTTCAACGACTTTACCTGTAATTCGTGAGATTCGATCACAAATGGGCGCTATGCTGAATTGGGCTCCTTGGTATGCCAAGATTAATGTTTTTAATAAAGTTCTTTACTTTGATTGGTATCTTTCAGCAGGTGTGGCTTCTATGAATACAGCTGTAGATACACGAACATCTACGGCTGCGGCTTCAAATTTTCAAACTCAAAATTTAGTTGGAATATACGTAGGAACCGGTCACCAATTTTATATTTCAGAAAGTTTTATTGGCAGACTTGATTTTTCTGGGACTTTTTATCAAGCACAAGTATTTGGTACGTCGGGGGAAAATACGTGGTTCAGCAACTTCAACTTAGGTTTGGGCATCGGGCTCAGACTTTGATTTTAATAGCGAGTTTTTTATTTTTAGTTTCAGACCTCACCTTCGCGCTGGACCGTGAAAGGACTGTGGCGGAGCAGTCTTTGGCTGACGCCCAGAGACTTTACGATTCGGGGCAGTATTTCAAAGCTGCACGTTATGCTTTTGCAGCCACAGAGCAAGATCAGAGTTTGCAAGCGGATGCTTATTCCTGGGTGACATTAGGATTGGTAAAAGCTCAGCTTCCAAATGCAGCATCCTATTTTTTTATCAAAACGCTTCAATCGGGAAAAAAATCAGCTATTCGTCGAGTTTTGGGGATTTCTCAATCACTCCTCGTTCATGTTGGAGGAGATCTTCTCAGAAAATACATGATCAAACATACGAAGTATGATGATTACGACGGTGCTAATAAGAGCGCGTTTTTGTACTCTTTGGGAAAAGAAGCCGTGCTTCGTGGGCAAGAAGAAAAAGCGGTGAGTTATTTAAACGGTATTCGCTCCAATAGCCCTTTGAGTGCTTATGCGCTTCAACTCCGTGGTACAGCATACGCCATTTTAGGTAATCACGAACAGGCCTTGGACGACTTTAAAAATTGCATAGCCAGAAGTGACAATGTGGGAGAGGTGACTCGCAGTCGTCGAGAGGGCGACGATCTTGAGGCACGATGCAAAGCGGGGTATGCCCGCACTCTTTATCAGATGGGACGTTTTGATGACGCGGATTTGGCTTATGATAAAATTACTAAAGCCAGTATTGTTTGGCCTGATATTTTGTTTGAACAAGCCTGGAATGCTTTTGCTCGCGGAGAATATAATCGAACTTTAGGTAAACTGGTTTCTTACAAAAGTCCTGCGTTGGATTTTGTATTTAATACTGAAGTGGATGTGTTGAGAGCGCAGTCTTATTTAGCTCTTTGTCTGTACTCAGATGCGAACGAAGCAATCAATGAATTTAATGCGACCTATACTGGGTTGGGGCAAAAGGTAAAAAGTTTTGTTGAAAAAAATTCAAACGACATGGTTGCTTTTTATGAACTGGGAAAGGGAGCTCTTAAAAGCTCACTTTATACAAAAAATGAAACCTACCGGATGGCCAATCGCTTTGTGCGAAGTCCCTATTTTCAAAGTTTAGTTAAAGTAGAGAGAGACTTGGCTCGAGAAAAAGGTGGAATTGGCTTTTTTGACTCTGCACAACCTGGAGTAGAACAGAATCCTGATCGTGGGTTCCCTGGGTTTTTAGATAAAGTTTTGGAATGGAGAAGAAACTCTGTTCGCACATTAGGGGGGGCTTTCGTAAAGAACAGTCTCATGGATTATCACGCAGCTTTGATTTCGGATTTTGAAAAAATGGCATTTATAAAATTAGAAATGCTTAAGCGTGCAAAAGATTTTTTGATTTATAAAAAGCACAATGTAGCGCAGCGTCTTCGTGGAAATATAGAACCTTCGCGAAAAGGTTATCAATACTATTGGGGTTTTAATGGCGAGTTTTGGAACGACGAATTAGGAGACTATGTCTTTGGGCTTGAAAGTGAATGTAAGAATTAAAATTGCAGTTGTACTGAGTTTGCTGCTTTGCTCGAATAGCACCGTGATGTTCACGTGGGCTGCGGTTTCCTATTCAGAAATTGAGTTAAAATCTGTTGAGTCCCAGGATGAAATTAAAATCAGAGATCTCAGGAACCAAGAAATTAAGCAGTTGAGAATAGCTTTAGGACTACGTAATCCCAACAAAAGAAAAGCAGATTTATATTTTAGGCTTTCTGAACTTTATGTGGAAGCTTATCGTGCAGCTTATTTATTAGAGGGTAGGGTTCACGAAAAAAGAATCGCAACAGGCACAGTGGACAAAGCCGTTGATCATTCACGGTCTCAAAATTATTTAAAATTAGCAATCAAATCTTGCGACGAGCTGCTTAAGTTAGGAATTGCTCATGCGCATATGGATCAAGTCTATTATTTTTTAGGATTTAATCATGCAGAGTTAGGTCATACAAATGAAAGTAAGAAATATTTTGAAATTCTTTCTAAAAAATATCCTAACAGTGATTTCTCGGCAGAAAGCCATAGAGAATTGGGTGAAATGGCTTTTCGAGAAGGGCGTTATAAAACATCTATTGAAGAACTTGAAGCTGCTATTCCTCATGCCAGCGCATCAGTTGTTCCTCGCATTTTGCATAAACTATCATGGAGCTACTATCGTACTCGTCAATACAGTCAAGCAGTAGGCACCATGAAAAGGGCGGTTGAGATCGCTGGTAAAAGTGGAGAAAAGTTTCTCAACATCAAAGAAGAAGCTTTGCGCGATATGGCCATCTTCATGACCGAGACAGGACAGGTCGGAGAAGCTATTGATTATTTTAATAAAGTAGCTGGAGACAAGGAATTTTACCCACAGATTCTTGAACGTTTAGGAAAACAGTATGAGCGAAATGTAGAGCCCGTGAAGGCAACTCAAGTCTATGAGGCATTACTAAAAGCTCGCCCAGGGACAGACTCTGCTTTTCGAGTTTTAGTAAAATTGGTAGATTTAGACCTCAGACAAAAAAAATTCAAAGAAGCTCTTTCTCGTTTGGTCGGACTAAAAATTCCATCAAGCAGTGAGAATGAAACTCAGGTTGCAGTGCAGAATTTAAGAGCCATGATACGGAGAACAGCAACTGAACATCATGAGCTTTATCGTAAAAAGAAAACACATGGGACGTTGGAAATTGCAGAAGCATATTACACAGCCTATTTGAACCAGTTTTTGGCAGTAGATGACTCGAGAAATGAAACTCCCGAAATCCAAATGTATTTAGCAGAAGCAAAGGCAGAGCTTGGAAAATCAAAAGAAGCCTCTGGACTTTATAAGAAAATTCTCGAATCAAAGGATAAGCGCTACTCTAAAGAGGCAGGAGTGCTTTGGACAGCCAGTCTTGCAGATACCATTAAGAAAAATCAGCAGAACGTCGCAGGAAAAAATAAGTCTCTTCAGCCTTCGGAGTTAGAAAGAGAGTTTGTATCAGCTTCTGACCAGCTGGTAGAGAATTTACCAGAAACTCAAGAAGCGAGAGAAGCTTCATTAAAGTCCGCTCAGGTTTTGGCAGGTTATAAAGGATCCGAAAATGAAGCTCTCAAAAGATCTCGCCAATTGATAGCTCGTTGGTCAGGAACTCCGCAAGCTCTTACAGCGGCACGGCTGATGATTCAGATATACTCGGATCAAGGGAATTATGATGACTTGAAAGCTGCTGTTCAAGAATTAAGAGAAAATAAAACACTTCTAGCGACAGACCACCATGCTGGCGGAAAATTAAAAATCCTCATGAATGAGTCTGAGTTGAAATTACGCATTCATCGTATAGGTGAATATGAAAAGAAAAAAGACTTTGCTTCAGCCGCTCAAGCCTATGAGAGTTTAGCAGTTGAATCTCCGCAACAAGAGCTTGCCGAAAAAGCCTATGCAAATGCAGTTGCTGCTTATGGAAAAATTTTAGATCCAAATAATGCAGCGCGAGTTTCTCAAGGTTGGCTCAAACGTTACCCTAAGAGTAAGCAAGCCTTAGATAGCATTCGAGATTCAGCCACTCAGTTTCTTATTCAAGGTGAGTTTAATCTTTCTGCAAAACTTTTTGAACGTTCCGGAATGGAAGGTGGAGATGCAGATTCTCTTAATACTGCTGCATTGATCTATAGAGGTATTGGAGAGAATGCTCAAGCGCAAACTATTTGGAATCAATATCTTCAAACTTACCCTAAATCAGACCAGAAATGGGGAATTGCTTTGGCGCTGGCTAGGTCTTTTGAGTCTACACAGAGAGACAGTGAAGCAGCTAAGACATACAAATACTGTATGGAGGCTCCAAGTGAAATTGCAGTAGAGTGCGCCGCACGTCTTGCAGATTTGTACACGAAAAACCAAAGCCATGTTGAAGCACGAGCTTTGCTTAAGAAAGTAGCTAAAGAGAAGAGTAGCAAGAAAGGGGTGGCCTCACCTTTTTATGCTTATATTCGGTACAAGTTAGCTGAAGCAGTTGAAAAGGATGTTCGATTTTCGCCCTTAGAGTTACCCGAAGCTCATCTGAAGAAGGCTTTGAACCAAAGACTGGAGTTTTTAGAGCCCTTAAGTCGAGCCTATCTCTCTGCTGTTGAAGTGGGAGGGCCTTGGGGAATTGCCGCCTTAGACCAGCTGGCTAACTGGGTTTCTCGTTTTGCAGATGAAGTGGAGAAGGTGACGCCTCAGTCCGGCGACTCTGCATCGATGAACAAGTTTAGAGGCGAAATTAAGGCTATTAGTTTACAGCTCAGACAAAAAGCGCTCACGACTTGGCAGGATGCTTACGGAAAAGCTGTCAATCTTGGAATTTTGAGCCCTGTGATTCCTGGCATGGCAGATCACTTAGCAGAGTTGAAAGTGAACCTTCCTGCTAGAGCACAAGGTCCTCGTGAAGAGCTCGATCTTGCTGGGCTTGCTCCCGATGCGGGAAAAGAAGGATTTAAAAAGGTTAGGGAGCAGTTATCGACTTCAGCATTGAATGCATCTGCTTGGGTGGACTATGGAAATCTGCTTTGGGGTTCTGGGCAGCCATTATTGGCAAAGCTGATGTATGACCGTGCGCTTTCTATCCAGAGAAAGAATGCTCATGCTCTCAACAATGAGGCTGTTCTTTTAGTAAAAACAGAAGGTCATGAAGACTGGTATGCTGCTTCACAGGCAGCTAGTTTTTTATTAGAAGCCTTAAAAAATGACGAATTTTTTACAACTGCAAAAAGCAATCTTGCGATTTTATATAATTATTATCGTCTTTTTAGTCGAGCTCGAACCTTGTGGACACAAGTTTTAGTAAAGTCAAAAACTGTTGAGTCTGAAGAGGGAATGGCTGTGGTTTATCAAGGTCTAGGAAATAATAAGGAAGCGGATGCAGCCTTAGCTCGTGCTCGTAGTTTAGGTGCTTCCTCTTCACGATTTGTACATTTATTTTTTAAAACTTCAAAGTTGCTAGATGATCCTGTCCACGGACCTAATGAGTGTTTATCTCTTTTGAGGTCTGCAGAGATTTCAGCGTTTAAAGGATTTGAAAAAGAATCTTTAGAAAACTTAAAAAGGACTTGTGAGTTATGGAAAATCGAATAGTTTTCGTCGGATTGCTTTTGGCGATATTCTGTAGTTCAACGTTTGCTGCACCTAAAAAATCACCCCGAGTTGTTTATCCCAAAAAAACTGAAATTGATTTTGAAGGAATTCGTATTGAAGGGGAAGTGAGAAATCCCGGAGAGTTTTACTTTCAACATCGAGAAGAAGAAAAGTTTGATTCATTGGTGAAAAGAAGAAAAAATTTTCACCAACAAATGTTGCGAGATGTAGTTTTAAGCAAGTAGTAGGAGAAAGTTATGGGATCTGAAAAGAAAGTCATTGTTTTAAGCTCATCTGAAAAAGGTATTGGGCCGTTTCGCATTGATAAAGATCGCGTGACCCTAGGGTCAGTTGTTTCTTCAGATGTGAGACTCTCTGGTAAGGGTGTTTCGCCTATCCATGCGGTTTTAGAGATATCAACTCATGTTTCAGGCGATCAAATTGCAACGATTTTTGATCTTGCTAGTGAGACGGGAGTTTTAGTGAACGGCAAGAAGGTGCTCACACAGACATTGAAAGAAGGCGATGAGTTGGGAATTGGCCCGGTCAAACTAAAGTTTACTTTGGAGCCTATTAAACAGTATAGCAATCAACAAAGTGCAGCAAAAGAACGTGTCTTAGAAACTGGGGGGCGTAAGTTATTTCTTAATCCCCAAGAAGATTTTTCACCTTTATTACTCGCTGATGAACGAGAAGTTGAAGAAATTTTTGATTATAGAAGTTCCTCGCAACAAGCGCTGCAAGTAGTGATGTCCTGGCACGGAACGATTTTAGACGTTGAGCACTTTGTAAAAGAAAAAAATGTGACAGTAGGTGAGAGTCCTAGTAGCGACTTCGGATTGCCTCCGATGTTGGGAACTAAAATGTATCCTATCGTGAGTCGTTCTAAGGATTCTTTTGTTATTAACTATGAGTCACATATGAAAGGTGTTTTACAAAAGAGTGGAAAATTAGTTCAAATTGAAGATCTTCAGGCTAAGAAGATCCCACTGGGGAAAGATGAATTTGCCAAGCTAGCGTTAGGGGACGTAGATTTTTATCTGAGTTACACGCCTGCTCCTCCGCGGTTGAAGCGAAAAAGAGTTTTTGAAAAGGATCCGTTATTTTTTCAGGTCTTTTTTGCGTCATTGGCTTTAACAGGAGCTTTGCTCTTTGGGTTAGCCAGTATTTATGTACCTAAGACGATTGAATCTGAAGAACTTCCTGATCGTCTGGCAACAGTGATTTATCAACCTGTGAATCCTCCCAAGCCAAAACCTAAGCCAGTGCCACAAGAGGTTGCTAAGCCTGTTCAAGCGAAACCTCAGCAGCCGATTAAACAAGCTGTGCCCGTTCCACCCGTTCCAAAGGAAAAGGTGGTTAAGGTTGATATTAAGCCAAATCCAAACGCAACGCCTCGTCCTGTACCAAAAGAAATGGACATGACAAAAAACAATGCACAACAGGCACAAAAGCCCGCAGCTCAACCCAAACCTCAAGGCGGTCAGCAAAAAGCTAAAGAAGGAGCCGGAGCACGAGCAAAGGGTGAGGAAGGACAGCGTGGAAAGAAAAATGCGCCAGCGGACAAAGAACATCAGGAGCGTGCAAAGAGACCTTCTCCTCAAGGTGGAACAGGTAGCGGTGGAGGAGGAAAAAGTGAAGTATCTGAGGAAGGTAATGTAGATTTGCTAAAGTCTGCTAGTGGTCGAATTCAAAATATTTTAGGCAACACTGCTGCTAAGTTGGGCAAAGGTGGTGAAAAGATTAAAGGCTTTGGTGGATTTGATACTTTAGGTGGTGGTGGACTTGCACTTTCTGGTAAAGGCAAAGGTGGCGGTGGAACGGCGGACTCATTAGGTGGACTGGCTAATAAAGGCACAGGTGGTGGTCGAGTGGGCACTGGTTTAGGTGCAGCAGGGAATGGGGTCGGGATTGTTGGTGGCCAGTCGCGTGTTTCGATACGAACGGGAGGGCCTGAAGAAGCTGTTGTTGTAGGAGCGATTGATGCCAGTGCGATTGAAGCGGCATTGCTCGCACATCGAGATCGCTTTCGCTATTGTTATGAAAAAGAAATTAATGCAGAGAACCCGCGGCTAGCAGGCCGAGTGGGAACAAGTTTTGTTATTGGTCCAAGCGGTCGAGTGACCCAAGCGGGTATAGAGTCAACGACTTTGAAGAATGCGAATACGGAAGGCTGTATTATTGGCGTGATCAAGAGCATTCAGTTCCCGGTCCCACGAGGGGCTGGACTGGTGCAAGTGACTTACCCGTTTAAGTTCTCTCCAGTTGGAGCTGGGAAGTAGGTTTAAACTGGTCTATTACAATGTGCTTGGATTCGATTTTTTTTCTTTAATTATAATGGGTTACGCTAGGATGTTCCGAGATGCCCTAGTAGCGGGTATTATTCCTAAATCTTATTCAGTATAAACTTAACTTCTAAGCACATTGTAATAGACCAGTTCACATAGGGCAGAACTGGTCTTAAGAGAGTCTATTCTTTCTTTAGAGCTAAGAATCTGAAGATTTTATACCCTGCAGCCGCAGCTGTGTACATGACTCTGCGAACTGTATCGTATTGAACAGCTTTGTCGGCTTGTATAGCTAAGATGCCCTCGAACGGTAGGGGATTTCCGTCGGCATCTCGAAGACGGGATTTAGATTTGATCAATTCAGATTTTTCTTTTGCTCGTACGAGGGCGTCATATAAAGGCACAATTCTGCGACCGCCTTCGTCGAGGTCTGATTTTTTAAAATTATAAGTCGCTTCCCCAGAGTTAGAAGAAGCGTCAGCAGTAACTTGGAACTCTAAAATGCGTTGGTTATCCACATGCATGGCTTCAGGAGTAACGATCACTTGCAAGCTATCTGGAGGTAGATCTAAAGAGCTGGAAATAGGAATTTTAATTCCAGGAACGGATGAAAAATTAGAGATGCTAGTGGAATAGCTTTTCAGTAAGAATACAACAATAATAATCAGTACGTCCATCATGCTGGTCAGCTGAAGCTCAAAAACAGACTGGATCTTCTTACGACCGCGACGGGTGCGGATCGAACGATAGGATGGCATTAACCGTCACCTCCTAGAAGATTTCCAAAGATCACTTCAGGGAAAAGTTTCTTGATGGCTTCGTCGACGCCTGTTTTTTTATTTTTAGCAAAAATCGGAGGGTCCGAAGCTTCAATGCCTCTCATTACGTCCATAACTGCAATCATTACATCGTAGTTGATTCCACCGTGAGGGACGAACACCACTTTTGTTTCATCAGGGAATTTCTGCTTCACCGCAATCAATGTGTCGTGAATGGCTTTCATGTCTGGTTGTCCTTCAGCCACATGGGGGATTACTTTGCGAGAGATTTTCTCAAATGGACTCCAGACTTCAGCGTCTTTTTCGCGTAAAGAAACGGTTAGCTGGAGTGGGCGTTCTTTCATTTTTTCTTCAACGACTTTTGGGCTTGCAGTAGGGAAAGGGGACTCGATCTGTACTAAGTTTAAAAAAGTCATCGTAAAAAGCATGAAACCCACTAGTGTCACCATGGTGTCGATTACTGGAACAAGATTTAATGTAATCTGTTCACGATTCGACTTTCTACGTGAGGAGGGTTGCTTAAACATTTTTAGTTCTGGCGAAATTTCCTAGCCGAAAGAAGGTCTAAGAGTTTTACTCCAAACTCATCGATTTCCTCTAGGATCTTGTTTGCTTTATTTGTCAGAATGCTATGAGCAATCATCGTGACCACGGCTGTGGTTAATCCGAAAGCCGTAGCGTTCATGGCTTCGCTGATACCACTGGCTAAAATGTTCTGCCTTTCAGCAGGATCTGCGGCTGCTATCGCAGCAAATGCCTTGATCAGACCGTTGACTGTACCTAGGAGACCTAAAAGGGTCGCGATGTTGGCAATAAGAGCAAGGTAAGAAAGCCTGCGTTCTAGTTTTGGGATCACCTCAAGGCTTGCTGCATCGATGGCGTTTTGAATTTGTTCTTGGTCTCGGCTAGCGCGTTGAAGTCCTGCTTTGAGAACTTTTGGAAGCGCTGCGCGACCTGATCCATTACAGATTCGGATGGCGCCGTCGATATCATTGGCCAATACATATTTTTGGACTTCGAACATAAATGAAGTGCCGTCTACGTTGTATTGAAAGAAGAGTCGAATAATACGTTCAAGGCTAAATGCCAAAGAGATGGCAAAAGCCACAGCGATTGGGTACATCCACGGTCCACCGGCTTGAAAAGACCGGGCTAAATCTTGCACGAAGCTCGTCGAGTCCATGACTTACTCCTTTATTTGAGTCGGTTTTACTACTTACTCTAATGATGACCTGAGCTGCAGTCTGGGTCAACTGCTTTGAATCAGATGTGTTTTTGAATGACTTGGCTAATCACATCTTTGGGTTGATTTCCCACCATTTGGTCGACTAATTGGCCTTTTTTGAACAAAAGAACCGTGGGAATTCCTCGGATATTATAGCGGGAGGGTGTCATAGGATTTTCGTCAACATTCATCTTATAGACTTTAACCTTGCCCTGATACTCGTCAGCAATCTGATCGATGGTAGGCCCTAATAAGCGACAAGGACCACACCATTCAGCCCAGAAATCAACCAAAGTCAGGTCACTCGATTTAATGACATTGCTGTCAAAATCGTTATCTGTGGCATTTAAAACGTTTTTTGATTGCGACATGTTTCACTCCTTAAATAATCAGGTTATATTTTAGCATATATATTTTAATATAGGAAACAAGGGAGACCCATATCTGAAATCTGCACATGATCCTTCTGCTTATCTACACCAAACTTCAGAGGAATCTCAAGCGATTCATCAAAAGTTTTTACAGGAGCATGCTCAAGATTTAGTCAGTGCTGCTCAGAGCCTGGCTCAATGCATCCGCGCGGGGGGTAAAATTCTGATTTTTGGGAACGGGGGTTCCGCAGCAGATGCCCAGCATATGGCCGCTGAAATGGTGGGTAAGATGTTAGTCGATCGCAAGCCGCTGCCTGCAATAGCGCTTACGACAGACACCTCTAATTTAACTGCCTTAGGAAATGACTTTGGGTACGAGAGTATTTTTGCAAAACAAATTCAGGCACTCGCTAGGAAAGGCGATGTGGTGATTGGAATTTCAACATCTGGAAATAGTAAAAATGTTTTAGCAGCGATTGAGATGGCTAAAAAAATCGGATGTAAGACGATTGGCTTAACAGGCGGAAATGGTGGAAAATTAAAATCCATGGCTGACCTTTGTCTCAATGCTTCATTAGGAAAAAATTCAAGTCGGATTCAAGAAACCCATATTTTTGCTGTTCATAGCATGGTGGATTTACTCGATCGGTTTTTTCTAGAGGAGGCTCGATAGGATGCTTTTTGCAGTTTTATCGTTAGCTACACCTCAGCACAAAGTTCGAGTCGCTAATCGAGTAGCTGCTAAGATGATTGACCTTTTAGCAATGGCGTTGATGGTCGCTATTCTTCCTTATCCCTTTGGTCCTTTGATCGGTTTTGCATACTCGATCTGCGGTGATGGGATGAATTTTGGGCCTTTTGCGGGGCAGAGTTTAGGCAAAAAAGCAATGAAGCTCCAAGTTGTTCAGATTGTAGGGCGAGAGCCGGCAAATTTTAAAGATTCAGCGCTGAGAAATGCGCCAGTCGGAGTAGCAACGTTTTTTGCGATTATTCCCATTTGGGGCTGGTTGATTTTGGCGCTGATTGGCATTCCTTTGATGCTTATGGAAATTTATTTGATGTTAACGGTTGAATCGGGTCACCGCTTAGGAGATGTAATGGGGGATACCGAGGTGACCGAACTACGTGACAAAAAATAATACCCCATTTGGTGATCCCAAAAATACCCTTTACCTGATTGATATTAGCTCATTCATATTTAGGGCCTTTTTTGGCATTCGTGCGCTTCACAATAAAAAAGGTGAGCCGACCAATGCAGTCTATGGTGTGGCTACGATGTTAGCTCGTGTGGCAGAAGAGGCAAAACCAGAAAACCTTGTTGTTGTTTACGATTCCAAAGAACCTTCTTTTAGAAAAGAGATCTACGAAGATTACAAAGCCAATCGCACGGAGCCTCCTGCAGATTTAATCCCTCAGTTTGGACGGATAGAAGAAATGATTGAGCACTTTGAAATCCATTCATTTCGTCAAAGTGGAGTAGAGGCAGATGACTTAATTGCGACTTTAACTCAACGTTGGTGCGAATTATCCAAAAAAAACCAAGTGGTGGTGATCACTGGAGATAAAGATTTAATGCAACTCGTTGATGATCGTGTTTGCATTTGGGATACAATGAAGGATCAGGTTTTTCACTCCACTGAAGTAGAAGAGAAATTTGGTGTTAAGCCCGATCAGATTCGTGATTATTTGGGGTTAGTGGGGGATAGCTCAGATAATATTCCAGGGGTTCCGTCCGTTGGGCCAAAGACAGCAGCTGACCTTCTCAAGGAGTATAGAACGCTCGATGAAATTCTCGATGCAGCAAAAAAAGGTAAAATTGCTGGTAAAAAGGGTGAGACACTCAGGCAAAATGAAAAAAACGCCCGTCTTTCGGCAGAACTTGCAACAGTCAAGAAAGACCTTAAGGTCAAGCTCGACCCTGAATTTGTAAAGTACCATTTTCATTTAACCGATTCATGCAAAGATTTTTTCAAAGAATTGGATTTTCATACATTGCTCGCGCGCTGGGCTCCAGAGGTTGGATCCGCTTCTAGAATTACGTCCGAGGCTCAGAAGTCTGATCAGTTTAGAACTTTGAATACAGAGAAAGAGTTGATACGACTTCTTGAGCATCTTGATAAAAAAGCAGAATTTGGATTTGATTTAGAAACAACATCACTCAATCCAAGATTGGCTAAGCTTTGTGGGTTAGCGGTTTGCTACGATCCAAGTTTTGGGTATTATATTCCGGTCGGGCACAAAGATTCGAAAACTCCGCAACTGCCCGAGAAGTATGTTTTAGAAAAACTCAAACCTTTTCTAGAAAATCCTAAGTATAAAAAAATTGGACAAAATCTGAAATACGATTGGTCGGTACTCTACAGTATGGGGCTGAACCCTACTGGAATTGGTGCAGATACGATGGTTGCGGCTTACGTTTTAGAACCTGAGGGACGCCATAACCTTCAGACTTTGGCCTCAAAGTATCTCGATTATACGATGTTGAGTTATGAGGAAGTTTGTGGAAAAGGAAAAGACCAAATTACGTTTGATCAAGTCCCTATCGACCTAGCGACTCGGTACTCTGCAGAAGATGCATGGATTGCGGTAAAGCTTTGGGATCTATTAAAAAATAAACTCTATGAAGAAAAGCTTATGGAGGTTTTCGCTACGATAGACTTACCTTTGGTTGAAGTATTGGCACGAATGGAGTGTCAAGGTGTTTATGTTGATGTAGCTTGGCTCAAGAAACTGTCAAAAGAGTTTGAAAAAGAAATAGCAGTCATTGAAGGGCGGATCCAAGCTTATACAAAAGGACCTGTGAACTTGAACTCTCCTAAGCAATTAGCGCAGCTATTGTTTGAAGAACTCAAGTTACCGACACAGGCTAAAACTAAAACAGGGTTTTCAACGGATGCGTCGGTTTTAGAAGTTTTATCACCATTGCATGAGGTTCCAAGATTGCTACTGGAGTACCGCGAAATTGCAAAGTTAAAGGGTACATATGTCGACCCTTTACCTGCACTTTGTGATCCTAAAACTGGAAAAATCCACGCTGGATTTCATCAGACAGTAGCTGCCACCGGCAGGCTTTCTAGTTCAGATCCGAACTTGCAAAATATTCCAATCCGGACAGAGAGAGGAAAAAGCATTCGGCGTGCTTTTATTCCTAGCCCTGGAAATGTTTTACTCTCTGCTGATTATAGTCAGATTGAACTACGAATCTTGGCTCATATGAGTGGAGATCAAGAACTGATTCGATCTTTTCAGAGTGACGAAGACGTGCATCAGAGAACGGCCAGTGAGCTATTTGGGATAGAACCTTCTCAGGTGAGCGAAAAGCAACGAGGAATAGCTAAGGCAATTAACTTTGGTCTTATGTATGGCAAAACGGTTTTTGGATTAGCTCAAGAGCTCAAGATTCCACGGAGCGAAGCTAAAGATATCATGGAAAAATATTTTACTCGCTATTCAGGTGTAAAAAAATTCTTAGACAACCTGATTATCGAGGCTAAAGAAAAAGGTTGGACTTGTACGGCCTTGGGTCGTAAGCGAGTGTTGAACGATTTGAAGTCCGCAAATCCTATGCTGCGAGCCAATGCGGAGCGTATGGCGATGAATACCCCAATTCAAGGTACAGCGGCTGATCTGATGAAGCTTGCAATGGAAAAGATCGATGCAGAACTGATTGCGCGGGGGTTTAAAGCGAAGCTGATTATTCAGGTTCATGATGAAGTGGTGCTGGATTGCCCGCATTCTGAAGTGGAGAAGGTGAAAAAGTTAGTTGTGGATTGTATGGAAAATGCGATGAAGCTTAAAGTCCCTCTTCGGGTTAATGTTGGAGTAGGTGAGAATTGGCGAGAGTTGTAAGTGTAGACTACCTCCCACCGGTACCACCGCCACCGCTGGATTTATTTTTCCAGTGAGGTGTGCTGGGTTGATTTTCAAAAGAGCTGAGTCCTGGCTTTATAGGGGCTGAAGCCTCTACTTTTACAGATGAACCAAATCGTCTTTTGTATGCGTCTTGAACAAGGGGTAGAAGTTTTTCTGGAATGAGAAACTTCCCTTGAGTTGGAAATTCACCGCCCTCCTCGCGATTGCGAGCATTCTCGTCAGTTCTATTATCTGTAAACTGAAGAATGATAGCATTAGGAGATCCGAAGTTTTGGTTGAGTTGTTTAGAGGATAGTACACTATTGATGAATTCATTGTTGAGAACAGTGTGAATGAACTCAATATCCCATCGGCCTTGAGTATTAGATTTCTTTAGCTCTTCGATCAAACGTGGGGACCATTGGGATAAGTTCGGTGTTGGGTGAGAAAAACTGGATTGTCCTAGTAGAAGCTTTGAATGCTCATTTGCGGTTAGTTCATGCGGGTTTTGATTTGAATCGGAGTCTTTTTTACGATTGTAGGCGATATCGTCATGTCTGAGAAAAACAAGGCCTAGCATCGTATCCGGTTTTACTTTTAGAACGTTTTTAGCTTCATTTGAGGTCGGTTGTTTTTTTAATTTTCCATTTGGTTTTTTACCTTTTCTATAGAAGTCTTCTTGTGCAGGTTCAATCGGTTCGAGGGTGATTTTGTAGGGGTTTTGATCCTCTCCCTGTAGAGAAATAATTGTTGCTTTTTCTAGTGCGATCTCAAGTTCCTCCTCATCTTTGTTTGAGATTCTTACTTTTTCAGGGTCTCGAGCATATTTGTAAAGAGCTGAAAACAAGGTGCCGCCAAGTAAATCATGAATTTTAAAAAGATTACTTTTCTGTTCAGAATTGAGTGAGTCTATTTTTTGAATCGTTAATTTCGGGTTTTTGTTTTCCTTATTAAAAAAATTAACACGAGATTGGATATATCGACTCCAGATTTTATTATTTTCGATTAGGTCATGCCATTCTGGAGGGGAAAAATATTTATAAAATTTTCCTAAGAATAAGTAATTTGTAATAGCATCCATTTGTAGGGTGAGTTGATTTAAAGTAGATATTGTTTTTACAATTTTTTGAATTTGATCCGGAGTCAGTTTTTCATAAATATCAGGGTTATCTAGGTATTGAATTGTAAGTAAGTAATTGGGGTCATGTCCGATTTTCTCAAGTGCTTGGAGCATTTTTTCTAAAACGAATTCGTAAGAAGCATTTGCATGATTTTTTCCGGATTTTAAAATAAAATCTGAATGCTGATCAAAGAGTTCTTTGTCTTTGTAGTAAAATTGCCTTGCTGAGTCTTGATTAGTTCTAAAGTCTTCGTCTAATAGCAAATTTTCGATAAAGTAATTAATATTTTCGTAAATTGCTTTTTCTTTTTTAACAGGCGCTAAAAATGCCATTCCAAGCAGGCTGGAGGAAGTTACTTCTTTCTCTATTTCATTTCGAGCAATATTAATATGATTCGGAGCTAAAAATGGAATGATTTTCATCTCGGCTTCTTGCTCAGTAAGGGATTGAGCTTTATTGTCGAGAGAGCGGATGACATTAGTGTATGTATCTCTTGTGAAGTTAATGAATGTTAGATTTGCGGAGTGATATATAGAAATCATTTTTATATTTCTATCTTGTGCTAATTCAGAATTTTCCCCGTAGACAGTGGATGTATCTGGATTAAGATCTGGGTTTTCGCTATGGATATCTGCAAATTTAAGATGCCCATGCAGTGGAGCACCTTGTTGAGAATACTTGGGGAGCTGTTTTTGATTGTGAAATTTTAAAACGGCATTTGTTGTGAAACTTTCGCTTAATTGTGATTTTTGAGAGGATGCTGCTGCTTGGTACTTTTTATCCATATCAGCAATTAAAAATTCTTGATCGATATCTATTTTGGGATCAATGTTTTGAGTTCTAAGATAATCAGCGTAAAGTCTTGCTGGTTCATAGATGGGAGCACGTACACCTTGGATTTTAGCTCCACTGACGATTTCGATTACTTCTTTTGTGTTTCGATTATAAAGAACGGGTTGAATATGATCACTGAAATTTTGAACTCCGTAGGTCCATCCAGTGGAGATTGGGCTTTTCATGTTTTCTAACGCTGCTGTGGTGATAAGTGTTTGAGAGACGCAATTACCTTGCCCAGAAAGATAGTAATCTATCAATTTGGCGTTTGATCGATAGTAATTATGAAAGTATTTTTCGTAGAGTTTTTTTCTCAAATTTTCTAGCTGTTGATTGGGGTCTTTGCTTTTTTGCGTAAACTGATGAATCTCTCTCAGGTCACTTCTAAAGTTTTTGTCATAGCTTGCATATAATATTTCGGCATCTTTAAGGCTTGGCTCTGTAACTAACTCCGTTTGGATAGTAAAGTCTCCAAAGTCTTCTTTGAATTTTTTTTTCTCTTTCCAAATACGGATGGCTTGTTGTGCTTCTGAGATGAGCTCGGCTTTAGATTTGAGCTTTTTGCGAGGAGGTTCTGGAATGACAGGTTTTTCGTCTTGCTTAGAAGGTGAGTCAATCACGTCGATATTAGGATCAGAGACTCCAGAAAGGCTTAAGTTTTTTTTATTTTGAGTGGAGTAGGCTATACGTCTTTTTTCTTGAGACTTCTGAGTTTCTTCTTTTTTGGGTGTTTGCTCTGTGGGGGTTAAGGCCTCAGATGAGGCTGTATCTTTTTTATTATGTTCAGGCCAGTATTGTACGGCTACTCCTGCAGCAACGCCGTGTGCTCCAAGAGAAACTCCTATCGCTTGACGAAGCTGAGATCGGCTACGAGAAGTTTTTGTTTCAGACTCTAAGAGCCTTTCTAGATTTTGAGAAATGCACAGTGACTTTTTCTCACTCGCGTACGTATTTAATGCAACGCAACATATTGACAAAAAAATTCTTATTATGAAGCTATAGCCCATCATTCTCTGATCGGAAAAAAATAGGATTTACTCAAACAATCTCAAGATATTGCTTCAAAAAATATCGCGCTGCACGGCCTAACCATTTCTCACCACGGTGGTAGAGGAAGGGTTGAAATTCATGTTCACTGCTCTTTTCCCAGCGGATAATCTGCAATGTCCCGGAGCGCAATTCTCTTTCGATCATATAGAGAGGCATCCAGCCATAGCCTAGACGGTTGAGAATGGCAGATTTTTTAGAAGCAAAATCATTGAGATGAAATACAGAAGTTTGCTCCAACATTTGAGTGGTCATTCCGAGCCTAACATCAGAACCTCTTACTGTGAGGAAGGTATGAGATCTAAGATTTTCAACAGAGTTTCTTTTTTTGTTTTTGCCTAGAGGATGAGTTTCGTGTGCTACAAGAAAAGCTTTGAGTTTGGGTAATCGATGTGCCTCTAATGTTAATGTTTGAGGAGGAAGTACAGAAATCATAAAATCTGCTTCTTTTTGACTAAAACTGGTCTCTACTCCGTTCAGGAATTCAGCAAAAATTTGAATTTGTGTAGGGATATTTTGGCGAGTCAATTGCGAGAGCACTTTGAGGATGGGATCAAAAGGAATCAGTCCTTCAAATACAATTCTTAAAAATGGCTCCCACCCAGACTGAAGTTCTCGGCAAAGATGTTCAAGACGGCTTTCATTTTTCAGTAAACTTTGGCTTTCTTCCCAAATTTTACGCCCAATAGGGGTCAGTGTGGTGCGATATTGTGAACGGTCTAAAATTTGAAGAGAGGTTTCAGTTTCGAGCTGCTTAAGAGCGTAAACCACAGCTGAGTGACTTTTACCTAAAAGCTGTGCGGCTTTCATAAAACTGCCAGTTTTGACTAATGCATCTAATGTTCGGATTCCTTCTGTATTCATGGTTCAATCTATATCAAAAAAATGAACAGTCTTTGTAATATTTTTATAGTTTTTTTAACAATCTTTTAAGTTCAAAATCTCTTGTTAAAGAAGGAGTGTGTTCATGATCCCCTATATTCGAGGACGAGTGACAAAACAGGCCCATGTGGGTATTCCTGAAGGAACAACTGAAGAAGAATACGCGCGTAATGGCTTTACTGGGCGTTATGTCCATTTTTATCGAACGGAACCTTTGGTGAATTGGAGTAGGATTGAAGGACCGCTTAAGCCTCGGGCTTATGATTTAATGAAGCTCAATATGCATTCCCATTCTGCTCAGGATTATGTGAGTTCTAGAAAAACTTGTTTTTACAATGCTGATGTCAAAGTTCAATTTGCCAGCTTGCCTTCTGCTTCTATGAATTATTATTTTAGAAATGCAGATGCAGATGAAGCTTTTTTTGTTCATCGAGGTCAGGGGCGAGTGCAAACGGATTTTGGTCCTATGTCTTATCGAAAAGGAGATTATGTAGTGATCCCACGTGGGACAACATACAGATGGCAGCCTCAAGAGGAGACAGATTTTCTTATTATTGAGTCACAAGGTGAAATTACATTGCCTGAGAAAGGATTGATGGGGCAGCATGCGCTTTTTGATCCGGCCGTGATTGAAGTTCCGACTCCAGAAGCTCCTGTGAATCAAAAGCAAGCTCAAGAGTTCGAGGTCAGAATTAAACGAAATGGGGAGATCACGAAGGTCTTTTATCCATTTGATCCTATGAATGTTCAAGGTTGGAAAGGAACATTGAGTGCTTGGAGACTAAATATCCAAGATATTCGTCCTGTTTTAAGTGATCGATATCATATGCCTCCAACAGCGCATGCAACTTTTATGGGAAATGGATTTGTTGTCTGCACGTTTTTGCCACGTCCCTTAGAAAATGGTGATCCAGAGGCGTTAAAAGTGCCTTTTTATCATATGAATATCGATTATGATGAGTTGATTTTTTATCATGACGGAGAGTTTTTCAGTCGCGAAGGGATCCAGCCTGGAATGGTGACGATGCATCCACAGGGAATTCATCATGGGCCGCAGAAAGGTGCTATTCATCGAAGTCATGAGAAAAAATATACTCAAGAAGCGGCTGTCATGATTGACACTCGTAGCACAATGCATGTCGCTCATGAGTTGGGAGACGTTGAGAATCAAAATTATTGGAGGAGTTGGCAAAAATGAGCACGAACCCTATTGGTTTAGATGGTATTGAGTTTGTAGAGTTTTCCTCTCCTGATCCTGAAAAGCTTCATCAACTTTTTTTAGAGTTTGGATTTTCTAGAACACTCAAGCATAGGAAAAAGGAAATTGACGTTTATGTTCAGAATGGCATGACCTTCCTTTTGAATCAAGAACCAGGGTCTTTCGCAACTCAATTTCACAAACTTCATGGTCCTAGTATTTCTTCCATGGGATGGAGAGTTAGGGATGCGAAGTTAGCTTTCTCTATTGCTCAACAAAGAGGAGCGACAGCGTATGAAAAAAGTGAAGAAGCTCCCGCTATTTTTGGAATTGGAGAGAGTTTAATTTATTTCATAGATGATTATAAAAATCCTAGACGTTATGAAGCGATGGGGTTTGTGCCTCATCCTCGCCCTATTCATGTTTCTGAAAAGGGGTTTTTGTCGATTGATCATCTCACTAATAATGTTCCAAACGGGACAATGAAAGTTTGGGCAGATTTTTACAAAAATATTTTTGGATTTACAGAGGTGAGATATTTTGACATTCGTGGTGTTCATACAGGGCTGCAATCTTATGCTTTGAAGTCCCCTTGTGGGTTATTTTGTATTCCTATCAATGAAGCAAAAGAAGAAAAATCTCAGATCAATGAGTATCTTGAAGAGTATAAAGGTCCTGGTATCCAACATCTTGCTTTTTTGACCGGAGATATCCTTTCTAGTCTCAAAAAACTTGAGGGCTCAAAAATTGAAACCTTAGATATTGATCCAGAATACTATCAAACTGTTTTTGAACGAGTTCCTAAGGTTACAGAAGATCGAGCAGAAATTCAAAAATACAATGTATTGGTAGATGGGGATGAGAAAGGGTACTTGCTGCAGATTTTTACAAAAAATATCATTGGCCCGATTTTTATTGAAATCATTCAGAGAAAAAATCATTTTTCGTTTGGAGAAGGAAATTTTGGAGCTCTTTTTCGCTCTATAGAGCGCGATCAGATGAAAAGGGGAGTGTTTCAAAAAAATGGGAAAGGTTAAGTTTAGGGATTTTACAAAATCAGAGCATGGGGTGTGGCAAATCCTCTTTGATCGCCAAACACCCAAGCGTTCTATGCAAATGGTGGATTTGTTTTCGCGTGGACTAGAACAGCTGAAGATCTCAGGAGAAAAGATTCCTGATTTAAGTCAAATAAACCGAATTTTGGAATCAAAAACAGGGTTTAGAGGTGTTCCAGTAGAAGGATACGTAGCTCCTGCACAGTTTTTTTTAATGCTTAAGAATCGTGAATTCCCAGTTGGGAACTTTATTCGAGATGTGGGGGATTTGGCTTATACTCCTGCGCCTGATGTGTTCCATGATCTTTATGGTCACTTACCTTTTTTCGTAGATAAGACCTATGCAGATTTTTGTCAGGAATACGGAAAGTTGGGAGCAAAATATATAGACCAGCCTCAGGTGATCACTGAGCTGGATCGATTGTTTTGGTTTACCATTGAGTTTGCTTTGGTGATGACGCCTCAAGGAAAGCGTATTTTTGGCGCAGGTATTGCTTCATCTTTTTCAGAATGCGCTTTCGCACTCAGTGATGCTCCTGAGGTTTTGCCCTTTGATCTGAGAGCGATTCGCCAGCAACCGTTTAAAATCGACGAATTTCAACGAAAGCTTTTTTTGCTGCGTTCACCTGAACAACTCTATGGTTGTTTGGATGAGTTTGAATCGGAAATTGGGGTTAGCCACCCTAGACCTGTATTACTATAACAGCCTCCTCGTGGAGCAATCTGAATAGAGGATCGACCCAAGTGCAGTCCTAGAGCTAAGAACTCGCCTGATGTATCTGAGAGTTCAATGTTTCGAGTTTCGTGAGTCAGCATACGGTGTTTTACGCCTGCACCTAAGCTAAGTCCAAATTCGAAACCCTTGTAACGACCTAGGAGGTCTTTGACCTTTCCTTCTTTTAAACTGCTGATCTCCAGCGTTTGATTGGGCTCATAGAGCACACCCGATGGCATCACACCGGCCGAATGAATTAAAACTGTAACATCACAGGCCACCAAAAACCTGTCCTGAGGGTCGTGTAAAACAATCTGTCCAGCTAGATGAGGAGTGTCCGTGGTGACCATACCCCAGTGCGCCTCAGGGAAAAAATTCTCAGACTGAGTTGTAGCGTTGGGGCCTTGAAATGGATTTTGAAGTTCTGTAGGTGCCTTTTCGGGCGGGATATTAGGGAGGATGTGGGTGATGACAATTTGGATATCACCTACTTGTACAGGTGCTGAATCTGCACCTAAAGCCCACGTTGACCAAGCTACAAAAATACACCAAACCCAATTCAGCATAGACGGGCTTATAACTAACGCGTTGCAGTATGTCAATAAACTGGGCCCAAAGGGCGCTTCCCGATTTTTTTTAGAACGGATGCTCTAAACTTCAGCCACGGAATTTCTGCAACTCGTTCTGCTTGAGCAGCAAATGCAGGAGGGAGTGGCAAGTTTTGGATCCATTTCTTTGCTTCTGAAATGGCTTCTTCAACAAGTCGTGCGCCGATGGGATCAGAGCTTTGTAAAGTAGATGAGGGAATTATGGAATTTAAATCTAAAGAGCTTTCAATATAAGACCTGTAGTGCGGATAAGCCCAGAGGTGGAATTCAAGTATAGGGTGAAGCTTGAGATGGCGAATCATACTTTCAAGCTCACCGTAGGCTTGCCCCTTTGGGAAATTTTCAACCGGTGCCTGGAAATATTCGGTGTGGACTGTCACTCGCTTGGGTTCATCTTCTTGCATTTCAAGTAGCTCAAACAAAACTTCTTCGCCAAAAAGTGCAGCCAATCTCTGAAGAGATTGGGCATGGGTTTCTAAGATCAGCATTAAAAATTGTACGAGCCTCACAGTGTAGGAGTATTTAAACTACTTAGGTGAAAAAAGCATCTTCCACTTGATAGGTGAGGGTGGTTTTTCTGGAGACCCTGCCCAACGTGAAAGTCCTAAGGAGAGATCCTCAGGAGATCGGTATTTTGAATGTAAAACAAGAACCCATCTGCCCTGCCATAGTTCTCCTTGGATACTTTGCGAGGTGTTCTCAGTGAAAAGTGTTACTCCGTTGGGCCAAAGAATGTCTTCTAATTTATGGTTCCAAGCTTCAATCTCAGAAATCTGAATCCAGGCTTCCAGTGCCCAAAAGCGCCAGCGGATAATGCAGGCTTCTGCTGCAATGGCATATTCCCATTGGCGGTCATAGCGTTCGATTTTTTCTCGTTCGAGATGAGTAAAAAATGTATCTGGAAGGAGTCGCGTTCTTTTTTGTAGAATCGTTTTGCCTTCAAGCAAGTCTTGCAAATCCCCCTCTAGTGGGGAACATTTTCTCAGTTCTTCTGCTTTGATTTCCCAGGACTTAAGTACTGAGAGTAGATCTTTCTTACCTGAAGCCAAACGTTGAGAACGCTCAGAGTGAAGTTTTCGTGCAAGATCTCTTAAGATCACTAGTCTTAAAAGTGTGGACTCTTCCGTCCCTGTTGTGTTTTTCCATCGCTCAGCACTTTGTAAAATCGTCTCTGTAACAGTCGTAGAAGTGTTCATGACCTCAGAATCGGGTGATAGATTCCAGGAGTTTTTCTAAAATAGGTGGTTTTAGGTCGAGCTTGGACCTCAGGAACTTCTGTTCCTGAAAAATTTTCTGAGCTGACAGGGCGTGTGGTTTGTGTCAAGAAACGTGACCTTTGGCTAGGAGCTCTTAAGGTCGAATGAACTAAAAGTGCGTGAAGCTGAAGGCTGGTAGCGGTGATGGCTTCTAATTCATGGAATGGAACCGCTGCAGTAGATGTTGTCATTCCGGCCTCAAAAAGTTCAGAAGGACGAATTAAATTCATGATTAATTTGCGATCCACAGAGGTACTCCTTTGAAGTTTTTTGCCAAAACATCTTCTGATGTGTAACCCAAGTCTCTTTTAGATAGCCCGAGTTTGGGTAGTTTTAAGGACAAGAGGTTTTTTAGTAAGACCTTAGTAGTCTCAGTACCCATTCCGTCTCGCTTTCCAACGTTGCTGCTTTGCCCTGCTCCGACTAAGAGCAAATGAAACAGGCGATTATTTTTTGTAATCGGAAGATAAACGCATTCGCCTCGCTTGCCCGTGACCACGCCATTACGAATATATCGAGAGATCGCTCCATGAAACCGCCAATCCAAAAGTCCTGCAAGACCACTCAGGGGGCGCTCATTTTCATAGCAAGTAACAATCAGGCCTTCTATTTCACCTTCGAAAAGAGCACGATCAGCATCCATGTCCAGAGTATGAAACTCGTGATTACCCATCCTTATTTCATTTTAACCGCTGTCAATGAAGCTCCGCAAGATGAGAGCTGTTCTTTGTTGCGACACACAGCATCAAGAACCCCATTAACGAATGCAGGCGTTTCTGAGGTACCAAATTGCTTTCCTAGTTCAATGGCTTCGTCGATTACAATCTTAGAATCGAGTTCAGGAAACTGGAGAAGCTCAAAGATAGCCATTCTGAGGAGGCTTCGGTCAATGCCTGACATACGAGAAATTTTCCAATTTGCTGCGTGTGCCTGAAGGACTCCATCAATTTTTTCAAGATTGCTCAGAGTTCCTAAAGCTAGGCTGGAAGCATAAACACGGTGTTGCTCCGGGACTGCAAAATGTTGAAAGTGCTTTTGAAGATCAGCTTGAGGATCTGTTGAAGCATTTCCTGTTCCATCTTGATGGTAAAGAAACTGAAGCGCAACTTCTCGAGAAGGACGACGGGATTGACTCATGATGTGGGAGTCGAATCTGCCACAAAAGGGAAGGCAAGGCTATGGGGATCTTCTACAGCAGGTTCAGGGGGGTCTTGGATTTCGGCAACAAACTCTTGGACGTCTCTAAACTCACGGTAAACCGACGCAAATCTTACATAAGCGACTTTATCGAGTTTATGGAGCTCAACGATGATCATTTGGCCAATCGATTTAGTGGGAATTTCTTTGAGTCCGTAACTTTGTATGCGTTTCTCGATTCTATTTGTGATGTCCTCTATTTGATAGGTTTGAACAGGACGTTTCTGGCAAGCTTTTCTGAGGCCATCTAAGACTTTTTGTCTATCGTAGCCTTCGCGCCTCCCATCTTTTTTTATCACCACTGGCATAATCTCTTCGACTCTCTCATAGGTGGTAAAGCGCCCTTCACATTTTGGACATTCTCTACGACGTCTAACGATATCGTTAGGCTGATTGAGCCTGGAATCGATCACTTTTGTTTCAGTTGTGGTGCAAAAAGGGCATTTCATTTTTAGTTCCCGTAGAGAGGAAATTTCTTACACAATTCTCGAACTTCTTGTCTAATTTTATTTAGTTTGCCAGCATCTCCTCTAGTTTCAAGAGCTTGGGAGATCCATTGGACGATCTGCTTGATTTCAGCAGAGCCCATTCCTCTAGTGGTGATGGCCGGAGTGCCAATTCGAATACCGCTAGTAATAAAAGGGCTGCGTTTTTCGTTGGGTATCGTGTTTTTGTTTACAGTGATTCCAGCTTGGTCTAACCAAGTTTCGGCGTCTTTGCCCGAGATACTGCCGTCACCTGAAGCGGTCAAGTCGACTAGGACCAGATGGTTGTCTGTCCCATCGGTGACGAGTTTAAAATGTTTATGCATGAGTTCTTCGGCCAGTGTTTTAGCGTTTTGAAGAATCATTTTTTGGTATTCAGTGAACTGAGATTGGAGGGCTTCGCCAAAGGCAACAGCTTTCGCTGCAATCACATGCATGAGAGGGCCTCCTTGAATGCCCGGAAAAATTTGTGAATTTACTGCTTTGATGTTTTCTTGATTAGAAAGGATCAATCCCCCTCTGGGTCCTCTTAAAGTTTTGTGAGTTGTAGAGGTGGTGTATGTTGCGTAAGGAATTGGAGTGGGATGTAATCCTGCTGCTACAAGCCCAGCAATATGGGCCATGTCAACGACCAGATGTGCGCCGACATCTTTTGCAATTTTGCCTATGGTTTCAAAATCAATGATTCTAGGATAAGCGCTTGCTCCAGCTACGATCACTTTTGGTCGCGCGCTTTCTGCTAGATCTCGAATCAGATCGTAGTCTAGGCGATGAGTTTCTGGATGGAGTCCATAGCTCATGACTTTAAAAAGTTTGCCGCTAAAGTTCACTGGACTACCGTGTGTGAGGTGTCCTCCATGCGAAAGACTTTGCCCGAGCATTGTGTCTCCCGGAGACATGAGTGCTAAGTATGCGGCCATGTTGGCTTGAGAACCAGAGTGTGGCTGCACGTTAGCCGCTTCACATTTGAAAATTTTGCACACACGTTCGATGGCAGTCGCTTCGACCTGGTCCACGAATTCGCACCCGCCGTAGTAGCGTTTACTTGGATAGCCTTCGGCATATTTGTTGGTGAGGATCGAACCTTGTGCTTCAAGGACAGCGCGGCTGACGTAGTTTTCTGAAGCGATGAGTTCAAGACCTTCTTCTTCGCGTGTGTGTTCACGTTCGATGGCAGCGTAGAGGGTTGGGTCTTTTTGTTTTAGAGTTTGGTTGAAGTTATGCATGGGGTTTTTCCAGTGTTGATATTTTTTTGATTCTATTTTCGTGTCTTGGATCAGTGCTAGGTTGTGCTTCAGTGAATGCTTTAATCATTTCCGCAGCATATTCGGGGGCTGTAAACCGGGCGCCTAAGCATAGGATGTTGGCATGATTATGCTCGCGCGCAAGTTTTGCAGCGATAGGGTTTTCGACAACAGCTGCTCGGATGCCAGGGATTTTATTGGCGGCGATGCTCATCCCAATGCCGCTGCCGCAAATGAGAATGCCAAGGGCTGTGGGGGTGATTTTTTTTGCAAGAAGTTCTGCATAGTCAGGATAATCGACTTTCCCATCTTTAGTTGGGCCACAGTCTTGCCATTTGTACTGAGGGAGAAGTTTTTGAAGTGAAGTTTTAAGTTCTAGGCCTGCGTGATCGGAGGCAATGAGTAGGGTTTGCATGGGGGGACTATAGCAGGGGATGGGGGCTGGGTGAAGTCAGGTTTTTTTGTTGCGAGGGGCTACTGCTTGGGTGAATTTCAGCGTTTGTTCGATTTGGGTACGAGAGGCTTACTTCTGGCGTAGAAACTAACTGAAATTCTAGGTGATCGTCTGAAAATCGGACTGCCCCGGGGCAGAAACCAATCGAAGTTGTCGCCTTCTAGTCTCTGAGAGCGTCTGTAATCCGGGTCTGTATGGATGCAGGTGTTTTGACTGGATTGGTTGGTTTTTGTTCTACTTTAGGGGGTACACGAGGTTCAGTTCAAAATGTGTCATATGGGACGCATGCATTTTGTTTAAACAGCTGACTAGTGGGTGCCCAATAAAGGGAGACCGTAGATTATTTAATCGATTTAATGCTGGCATGCAGATTGCTTTATTTCACGGTAACCCAAAAGAGGTTTTTTTATGAAGTTTATTATGAGTTTTATGATTATTAGCTCTCTTCTTTTAATATCTTTTGCGCATGCAGATCAAAATGAATATGAAGTCGCCAAAGAAGAAAGTAAATTACAGACAAAATTTTCAAAAAATAAAAGAGAAATTGAAGAGTTAAGGAATACTAATGTTGAACAATTGGACTATGAAATACAGTCACTTCAGCTTTTAGATGATCTGGAAAGAAAAGCTCAGAAGTCGTCCTTATCTCTCAGTGAATCTAAGTTCCAAAGTGAATTAAAAAAATACGTTGCTCAAAGTAAAGTAGGAATAAATGCAAGAGTGACAAGAATAAAAATTTTAGAAGATCAAAATTCTTTTATAGAAAAATTTATTGCAGATAATAATCAAATGCATAAGAAAGTATTTCTAGATCTGATTCGAAAACTAGATATGAAATTAGATGTCATGAAAGTAAATGAAAAACTTTCTAATCAGGAGAGTAAGAGAGAGTCGCAAAAAGCAATGAAACTTCAGACAGAAATTAAAATTTCAACAACTAAAAACGCTCTTTCAGAACCACAATTGAATGCTTCAGAAGCAGAAGCAAAAAAAATTGTTGAAAAAATGTTTGATCAAAATATTGGAGATTTGAACGCGAAGCTTTTAAATGCTCAGCTCAATGCTAAACATATTTCTGATGAGATTTTTAAAGAACTTCTTCGAGAGATAAAGTCTGTAACTGTAGTAGTGCCAGCAGAAGCTTCAAAGGCTCACTAAACCCGGCCCATTACTAAGCAGCCATTGGTTCCGCCGAAACCAAAGCTATTGCTGAGAGAATACTGTACGCGTTTTTCAGCTGCATGATTAGCTGTAAAGTCTAAACCCAATTCCACACATCCTGGGTCTAAATTGTCCAAATTGATTGTTGGTGGAATTCGTCCTTCACGCATTGCGAATAAACAGAACATCGCTTCCAATGCTCCTGCAGCTCCGAGTAAGTGTCCAGTCATCGATTTGGTTGAGCTAATATGAAGATGTTTGGAACCATTAGGAAATAAACGAGCAATTGCTCGAGCTTCCTCGACATCACCCGCAGGGGTCGAAGTTCCATGAGCATTGATATAGCCAATTTGATCGGGGTTTAGACGCGCGTCTTTCAACGCAATTGCCATAGCACGTCTTCCGCCTTCACCCTCAGGCGCAGGAGAAGTCATATGGTAGGCGTCTCCTGAGGCTCCGTAACCTAAAATTTCTCCGTAAATTTTAGCACCTCGCTTTTTGGCAAATTCATATTCTTCCATCACTAATGCACAGGCGCCTTCGCCCATGACAAATCCATCTCGATCTTTGTCAAAAGGGCGTGAAGCTTTTTCGGGGGCGTCGTTGCGTGTGGAGAGTGCTCGCATTGCGGCGAAGCCAGCGATTCCCATTTTGCAAATGACAGATTCTGCACCGCCTGCGATCATGAGATCTGCGTCGCCACGTTGTATGAGTTTAAAAGATTCTCCGATACTATGTGCACTTGATGTACACGCAGTGACGTTACAAAGATTAGGGCCCTGACAGTTGAGAAGAATTCCTAGTTGCCCGGAAGTCATATTCGGGATGACCATCGGAATAAAGAACGGGGTGACTCGACGATAACCTTTTGCAAGGTAGTCATTATGAACTTCTTCGATTTCAGGAAGTCCTCCCATACCTGCGCCGATATTGATTCCAATTCGCGTGGGATCAAATTTGCTTCTGTAAGAGTCTAGTCCCGAATCACCATAGGCCTGCAGTCCTGCCACCAATCCTAAATGACAAAAGCGTCCGACTCGTCGTGCGTCTTTAGTAGAAGCAGCTTGAGTGACGGTTTGATCTGGAGCGGGATGAAAAGGTCCCATAGGCTGGGTAACATCGAAGTTTTTAACCTCAGCAGAAATCGTTACGGGACAGTCCTTCGTATCAAAAAGCTCAGTTGGAGAAACACCGGACTTGCCCGCGAGGGCGTTCTTCCAGGTTTGCTCTGCGTTTTGACCCAGAGGAGTTACTGCTCCAACCCCTGTGATGACGACACGGCGTATATCAGCCATGAAACAATATTTTAGTGCGTAGCTTTGGAGGCGATGTACTTAATCACGTCTCCAACTGTTTTCATTTTTTCAGCATCTTCGTCTGGAATGTCTAAATCAAACTCTTCTTCCATGGTCATGACTAGTTCGACAATGTCTAAACTGTCTGCACCTAGGTCATCAATAAACGAAGCGGTCAGTTGAACCTTGTCTGCTTCGACAGCCAATTGATCACAGATGATGTTTCGAACTCTTTCTTCTACAGAAGCTGACATGAAAATATCTCCTTTTAAACGTTGCCTGATCGGCTACATGTACATTCCGCCGTTGACCCCAATTACTTGGCCTGTCATGTATTGACTGGCAGGTGAGGCTAAGAAAGCCACCAATCCAGCTACATCTTCGACCGTTCCCAGGGTACCGAGCGGGATGTTGCGCAGAATCGCCTCTTTTTGAGCATCCGTCAAGGCCTGAGTCATATCTGTTGTAATAAATCCAGGGGTTACAACATTGACGCGTACCTGTCGGCTACCCAATTCTTTGGCCACACTTTTGCTAAATCCGATTAAACCGGCTTTTGCGGCCGCATAGGCAGCTTGTCCGGCGTTGCCCATTTCGCCAATGACTGAGGAAATCTGAATAATACTGCCGGATTTTTCTCTCATCATTTGTTTGCATGCTGCACGTGTGCAGTAGATGGCGCCCTTCAGGTCAACTGAAAGGGTTTTATCTAAATCTTCGTTTTTCATTCTGATGATCAGACCGTCAATCGTAATCCCTGCATTATTCACCAAAACGCCTACTGGCCCAAAAGTTTTTGCAATCCATGTGAATTTTTCATCTACTTGATCTGGATTGGAAACATCGAATTGGCAGAGATCCGCTTTGCCTCCTACTGAAGTAATTTTGCCTTGAACTTCTTTGGCTGCCGCTTCGCTTGAGGTGTAATTGAGAATCACATGAAATCCGTCTTGAGCTAGCTTAATAGCGCATGCGGCTCCAATTCCTCGTGAAGCTCCAGTGATTAAAGCTATCTTTTGACTCATGACGTTCCCATCTTTTCTAAAGCTTGTAGTGAAGCTGTGTCAGAAGCGTTGAAGAGTTTGATTTCTTTGCCTTGGGTCGAACTGGAAGCAATTCGCTTGACCAGCCCGGTGAGTACTTTGCCGGGTCCAAATTCAACAAAAGTGGTGCGCCCTCTTTCAAGAAGCATAGAAATCGACTGTTGCCATAAAACGGGGTGGTCGACTTGTTCAACAAGGAGTTCAAAAATGGTTCCAGGTTCTGAGTTCAAAATCGCTGTACGGTTTGGAACATAGGGAAAGGCAGGGTGTTGAGGCTTGGATGTGGTTTTTGAAAATAGCTCTGCCATGCGATCGCGTGTGGGTTGCATAAGCTTACAATGAAAGGGTGCGCTGACCTGAAGTGGGATGGCTTTGCTTCCAGAAAATGTAGAGTCTGTTTTGACAAGTGCGATGGCTTCCTGAATCGCATCCGCTGATCCTGCGATAACGATTTGTCCTGGGGAGTTATAATTTGCAGGTTGAACAATCGCTTCTACAGTAATATCAGGATTTGATCCTGATTTTCTTTTTTCAATAGCTGACTGTGTGGCCTTCTCACAAAGTTTTGTCACCATGACTTCATCCATACCTAGAATTGCAGCCATACTGCCTTGGCCTGGAGCGACCGCCTTTTGCATAGAGGCGCCACGTTCTTTGACCCAATGAACGGCCGTGGCTAATGGAAAACATCCAGCAGCAACAAGCGCTGAATATTCACCTAAAGAATGTCCTGCTGCACATGAAGCTTTGAATCCAAAATGAGATTGAGCTACGCGCAATGTCGCGATCGATGCTGTGAGTAAGCAAGGTTGTGTGTTTTCTGTGAGTGTGAGTTCGGACTCAGGACCATTGAAACAGAGATTCTTTAAATTCACTTTGATTGCGTCTGAAGCCTCTTCAAAAGCTTCTCTCGCTTCTTTGAAATTCTCATAGAGATTTTTAGCCATCCCAACAGATTGGGATCCTTGGCCGGGGAATAGAGCTGTCACAGTCATAACTCAACGGACATATCATATTTATTTGATTTAACTAGGGAAAATTAAGTTTTGATCTTAACCATTATCCTTATGAGCTAAGATATAATGAAAAATAAGGGTATGGAGAAACTTTTATTACTCATATGGCTATCTTTGAATAGCGTTTTAGCTGATGATCTTTGTCCACAAACTGGTAATTCCAAAATCCCGGAGATATACCCGGTGGAAGCATACATTGTTTCTCAGGAGTTCTCGCCGAGTGATCCTCATGTGAGTTTTTCAGCACGTCATTATGCTGAAAATGTTGTTTTAGAAATTCTTAAAGCTTCAGAAGAGTCTCCTCGTCCTATTATTTTGCAGTTAAATTCAGAACAATTTGCAGGTGTACGGGCAAGAGTTCAGCGAGCAGTAGCAGAGGACCCAGGGAGACGTTCAAAATGGCTAAGTGCTCTTCAGCATGAGCCTGTTCAGAATGGATACAATTGGCAGCAAGACTATTTTGAAAATTTTATAGATTTTAAAACAGGTACTCCCGTGATTCGTTTAATAAATAATTATACTGAAGGGGTTTCAGGAATTCATTTAGAAAAGGATGATCTAAAAATTAGAGAAGCTCAGAAAGTAGTGAAAAACTCTGCTCAAAAAAACGGATGGAAATTTGAAGAGCCTTTAAATTTGAAAGAAAAATTAGAATCACAGTCACTCAATGCTGCACTCGAAGATTTAGAGCGAGAGGGACTTTCTAAAGATCAGTTACCTGCAGAAGAATGGAACCAACGATTAAATTATCAGAAAGAAGTAATGGTAAGGCATGCAGTTAACAATCTTGCTGGAGGCAATATCGAAGGACTTCCAGGGGGGTTATGTATGAGAGGAAATAATCAACCCTCAAGTTATACCAGGCAATACTGTGGAGATAAAAGTAATGAAGTCGTTCTTGAGACCTCTTGGCTAGAGGTTGGTCATGTTGATGAAATTATGCAGGTTGTGAAAAACTCTAAAGCTCAAGCTCCTTGTGATTTTGCAATCAGTTATAGCAGTCCACGAAAAGGAATAGAGATTTTGAAAAAGAATGGGAGTGAAATTTTTTTTGAAGGTTACGCTCAAGAAAAGAGAGCGAATTTAAAAGATCGTGTCATTTTAAGTGGATTAGATGAATCCGATAAAAAAATATTTAACACTAAGCATCCTCTTTATTCCATTTGCAGGGCAGTTGCCTGTAACAGAGCTAGAAAGTCTCAACCTACACAGCCGTCAGTTCCTATCCAAAATATTGTGCCTGCTGCAAGTTGGTTGTTTCAGAATGCTTATGCAGGAATCTCGGTTCGTAAAAACAATAATGTGGATACATTTTCAGATCAGGATTTAGATGAAGACTTAGCTTGTGATATTAAGTCTGCTTGTAAACCTGATGAAATTTTAAAAATGACCAATCGTGAAGTAGCAGAAGCGATTGAAGCCGATCATAATTTAAAGTTAATGAATTTGTTGATCGACGAAAAAATGCAAATTAATAAAGACCGAATACAAAAAAAATTAAAAGAACGACTACCTCAATGTCAGCCAGAGTTCATTGAACTTCCAGACTTGTTCCATCCTTCGGGTGAGTATCAGGTAGAGCTTAAAAGTAATCTGAGTGCCTCGTGTAAGATAAATCCTTCAGCTGTCGAGTGCTATCAGCTCCCTACGAAGTCTATGCTATCTATTCAACCTAATCCTGCAAATGCAATTACTGTGCATCATTCAGTTTTAGTTCCACACCCACAAAACGCATCTTATGCAAAGTATATAGAAGGAGAGTATAAAAAATTGGGAATCAAAACATCTTTTGTAGATACCTATGAAGCTGCTCATTTGGGGCAAGGTAATCTTCATTGCTCTACTCATGTGATTAATAGTTGCAGGCCACTCAAATGAATATTCTCATATTGTATTTTTCATCTATTATGTTTTTTCAAACAACTCATGCTTCGTCGATTCTGACTTGTCAGATATCGGAAAAAAACTACAAAGCTGTTTTAGAATTAGATGAAGTAGGTAAAGGATGGTTGACCGTAAAGCCAGTGCAGAACGGAGCTCATCGTTGTGAGCTGGCTGTGAAAAGTTTTGAGAATTATAAAAAAAGAGGCCCTATTGTTTCATTGATAGGCCTTCGCAGGAAGCAGTGCCTTCCTGTTTTTCAGGAAAAGCAGGAAAAAGACATTTTCAAAAAAATTACATTGGAGATTTTAGTAATGAGTTCCGCGCAAGATGAACGCGTGGGTCATGTTCAGTGGTTAAGGCGAGGCCCAATGAGCAGATGTACTCTTACAAAATATGACAAAGAGTCTTTGAATCGGAATTTTTCAAAATTTGAAAAAGGCCTTTGGGGCCACTCTCAATAAATTTTTATCTCCCAATCTCATCCGCTAGTGCAGAGGCGCCGTAAATTTTACGCAATGACTCCATCATGGCGCGTGAGTCTACAGAGGTGGCGCGATTCATGCGGTCTTCATAGCCGTAGTCAGCAACAAGGGAATAAATGTTCCCGTCAAAAATTAGGCCTACGAGTTCTCCGTTTTTATTGACTACAGGACTTCCGGAGTTGCCTCCAATGATGTCTGCAGTAGAAACAAAGTTAAACGGTGTGGAGAGATCCATGGTTTCTTTTTTCGCATGCCAACTATCAGGTAGCTTCCAGGGATCTTGGTTTCCGTGTTGAGCTTCATGATCAAACGCTCCGCCCATTGTTGTCCATGGTTCAAGTTCTTTACCGTTTTCTGGATAGCCGCGAACTACTCCAAACGCTAAGCGCAGTGTAAAGGTTGCATCGGGGTAAACCTTAGATCCCTCTAGTGCAAAGATCGATTGTGCAATCATTGGATAGGCCTGTTGTTCAGCGCCTGCAACTTTTTCTTCATAGACTTTTCTTATGCGGCGAGACTCTTCGTCAATTGAACGAACAAATACGATGAGAGGATCAGTGCTTGTAGAAATTCCATCTTGCCCTAATGCAGCGAGATCTTTGCGTGCTTGAGGGTTAAAGAGGTGAGTGCCAGAAATAATTTCACGAGCGCGTTCATGTGGAGTTTTGCCTTGAAGCATGATTTTCATCATAGGATGATTTGAGCCCCATTTTCCTAGAATGCGCGAGAAGGCGTCTGCCATTTTGTATTCTTCAAACTCAGAATAAAGTGGAGCTGTAGAATACAAAGTCTGTTCTAAAGAAGCACGACTGGATTGTTTGTACTCAGGCAAACGTTCTGAGTTAGGCTTTCGATCTTCAGCGGCCATTCTGACTAGATGGCGTGCGATTGCAAAAAGATCTGTTCCAAACAGACCGGCTGCTTTACGTCCTTCAAGGATCAGGTAGTCAAAAAGGATTTTTCGATATTCTTTTTGGGCTTCTGCTATGCGATCCCAAGCAGCGAGATTGCCTTGTAGTTCTGGATGTTCAGCAATCTGTCTTTTGAGATTTTCCTCATAAGATTGTTTCTTGGAAATGATATCGCTATATCTTAAGCCATTCAGGCGACCTACGAAAACCTTTCTCGAGTTTTGAATGTAAAAGAGTTCTTCTTTTGACTGTCTTGCTTGTTCTTCACCTCTTTTGCCGAATTCAATAAGCGCAGATTCTCGTCTTTGAAGATCTTCTAGGCGAAATGGCAGCGCAAAATCACGCAGAAACTCAAGTGCTGAAGCGGTATTGAGGCGGCTAGTTGAGCCTGGGTGGCCCGAGACGAATATCAGTTCTTCCTGAGATACGCCTTCCTTAGACCAACGCAAGAAATGATCGATCTTGGCGGGCTTGCCGTTTTCATAGACCCGGCAAATTGTCATATCTAGGTCATACCTAGGATATTCAAAATTGTCCGGGTCCCCCCCAAAAAATGCAATGCCAAACTCTGGCGCAAAAACAATACGAACATCAGTATATTTTTTATACTGGTAAAGGTGATAGGCGCCACCGTTGTAGAGCGTGACGACATCCGACCTTAAACCTGATTTTTCTGTGTATTCTTTTTCAATTTGAGAAATCATCGCTTGTCTGGCTTTGAAAGCAGCTGCAGGATCCATTTCTGGAGTGACTGCATCGTTCACTCGCCTTGTCACATCTACGATCGCAACCAGTTGGTTGAGCTCGAGATCAGGAGATTTGACTTCTTGCTCACGTGTAGCAGCATAAAATCCCATCTTGTAATAGTCATGATCAGGAGTAGAAATTTTATGAAGAATATCGGCGGCTACATGGTGGTTTGTAAGAACAAGTCCGTCGCTAGAAATGAATGACCCTGAACCTCCGGAGTTGAACCTCACGGAAGATTTCATCAAATGATCTAGCCACTCTTGAGTGGGTTCAAAGCCGTATTTTTCTTTGAGTTGCGCTCTAGGAATTGAATTATATGGCCACATGCCTTCGTCAGCAGATGTAAAAGTAGAAAAGGTAAATAATGCAGTGAATGTTATAGTGATGAGTGCAGCCGTTAGTTTTGTTGTCATAATTCCCCCTGAGAATGTTGGAGTGTATTTAGAAGAGGTGAGGGGGGAAGTCTAGGGAATATTATTGACGCACAATATCATTTAAAATTTTTTGCATCATATGAATACCTTTAAATACCGATAAGTCTAGGATGAGGTTTGTCTTCATTTTAAAGCTTATTTTAATAATTTTTTTGTTGCGCATTTCATCTGCCGCACAAGATCTCTATCAGCTTGCGCCACAAAGTCGCTATCCTGAAAACATTAGCAGTGTACTCAAACAAGAAAATATTTATCCAATCGATATTTCTCCAGGCTCGAGCACTGACTCGAGAATTATACAGGCTTATCATCGTATTGCGTCCGCATTGCAAAAGATTCGAATTCCAGCGGATGGAGATGGGCCGATTCATTTAATTTTAACAAATGACTTGTCTCCTAATGCGATGTTTTTACATGAGCACAAGGGGGAAAAAGCAGTGGTTGTTCATCTCGGGTTGCTGCAGCTTTTCGATTCAGATGATCAGCTGGTCTTTATTTTAGGACATGAATTAGAACATGGCTTGTCAGAGATTGATCAGCATCATAGTAAAGACGCATTTTTATACCGCCGAGTCACTGAAAATGAAGTTGATGTAAAAAGTGTTTTAAATCGTATGCAAAATCGTGGTTACAATCCACATGAGGCTTATACAGCTATGAAAAAGCTGAAGGAGCAGCTTGGTGACTCCCCTAGTGTGTCTCACACGCTTACATCTACGCGGCAAGATGTTTTAGAAGTTGTTTTAACTGCTCTCAGGAGAGGGTTAGGAAAGCAACTTCCTCCTGAAACACAAAAAAAACATGAAATCATTACTTCTGAGCTAAAGACGATATTTTCAGACGCGCGACTATTGGAAACTCAAAAAAAAGCAGCATATCAGATGATTGATGAAGCTGCTATTCGCCACAAACAGTATATCAAAGAAATTTCTATCAGTTCTCATCTTAATGAAATTCAAAATCGCTCCGAACAAAAACTCTCTCAGCTCTTTTATGGATTGGAAGAAACGCTCACTGCACCATTGAAAGAATATGTTCATAAAAAAAATTATTTAGTGCTCAGAGATTTAATTCTAGAAAATCCTAGTCTAAATGCAACAGTAGCCGCTCGACTCTTGGAAGATATTAAAAAAAAATATTCATCCTATTATCTTTCTGAACCTATTGAAGTGAGAAAAAGGTTAATTTCTAGTTTTTTACTTCAATTAGATCAATCGCCATTTTTGAGCCCTTCTGGCAAGCCAGGGATGGGGTGGGGGCGAGACGGAATAGTTAGAAAGATAATTTCTGAAATATTAGAGGATTTGACTCCAGGGGAAAGAGAAAATGAAATATTTAAAATTGTAAAAAAAAGATTGCCAGAAATTTACAGAGAAGAACCTAATACAGAGACAAAAAGAGCAGTTGCTAGTCTTTTTGAGTTAATGATTCATCATCCTACGGTTTCAGTTCAGGGGTTAGAGCGTCGAACGACTTTAATAAAAGAGTATATTGATCATTTTATCACAGTGGAAGGGTATCAAGATGCGGGTCAGTTGGTTGAGTTAATGCAAAGTACAAAAAAAATGGGAGTAGATTCTACGAAAGTATTTTCGAATCATCTGACGTTCCATCAAAGAGAGAAAATATTAGGTGTTTGGAAGAGTTTGATCAGCAGAGTGGGTGATGGGTTGGAGATGAGACATGTGGTGATGGATATAGCCTACTTAAAGTCGCTTGGAGTTCAGTTAGAGTCAGAAGAAAATGAGCTCAGATCCTTTTTTATCAATTTAGAGACAACTAACACAGGAAAAATTTTAAGAGAACTAGAGTGGAATGAGACTTTTCATGATTTGTCGACTGATGCAATTCGAGATCGCATGCGAATTTTATTGCAAGTGGAGTCATCTCATTATCACAGAACGAGATTAGATGTAGGGAATTTGAAAAGTCTGAGCAAACAGGCAGGACTGGGCATTGAACAGACATTGGATATTGCATTTCGTTTAAAAATTCCTTTGCCATTGACTGCGTATCGTGAAGAGATTTTTTCAGATATTCCTGAAACCGAAATATTGGAGATATTAAAAAAATATTCAAATCAAAAAAATTTAGACCAGTTTGTTGATTTGTATTCTGTATTAAATGACAAAACGAAATTGAAATGGATTAATGCTCAAATTCAGGATGAACGGTCTAAAACTAAAAACCTAGCTCAATCGATACGTTTAATTGCAACTTTACGAAATCACAGAGATTCATACAAAGGTTGGCCGCTCCTTTTGCCCTATCTAGAGCACTTTGAGAAAAAAGATAAGATGGAAGCGTTATTTCGTTTGTGGCGTGCGCAGAAAGTAAATCTAGGAGCTCGTGAGTTTTCACAGTTTATGATTTTAACTGACTTAGAACAAATCCGCCTTGCGGGTGTTACAGCAGATGAAATGAGAGCATTACCCATTCAAACTCGTCTGCAATTGGTGGATGAATTTAATCACGCTAGAAATGGTCAAATGATCTTGAAGAGTGATTTATTTTGGGATCTTTTTATTGAAGATTTGATGAACGAGGTCAGTCATTTGCCTAAGAGTGCTCAGAATACAAAACTCATCGAGCCGCTGATGGATCCTCAGCTTGTCGGTTCACTGGTTTATCGAGAAGATCAATTGAAATTAGCTCAAATGCAACTCGATCATAAAACAGCTCTACCTACGTTAAAACAAAAGAATCTTCCTAAAGAAAAAATAAGAGATGAAGTTCAAGTGATTAAAGATAGAATTGAGAAACAGTTTCCATCAGAGTCGTTCGCTCGTGATGAAATCATTAATCGCGTTGAAAAACAAATTCACTCTACAAAAGCTGAAAATGAATTTTTTCTCCCACTTCGTCAAAAACTCAGTGCCTGGCATAAAAGTCCAGAGATTGTGGCTATTGAGCTTCCAGAGTTCATTCACAAGTCTTTTCGATCACAAGAAGATCGTTATGGTTGGTTGCTGTATCTTCTTGGGGTGCGCGAGAAGGCACCTGAGCATGTGGTGTCGGCAGTTCATCGCTCTCATCGTTATTATGATGCTCATGTATCATTGGCATCTTTTAGACAGCAATTTCAGGCATCTGATCCAATGGTAAGAGCTTTGATTTTGCAGCCACTTTTAGATGAGCAAAATGGGCTTTTAGCGGACTCTGATAAAGCTTTGGCAGTACAAAAATTGATCTTAGGAAATCGAAGTGAAGATCCGCTTCTTAAAAGTATGTTTGAATCTTACATACAAGCTTCTCCTGCGGCGGAGAGGAGGTTGGTTCTATCACATATATTAAGCAGCTTTGTAGATCAGGGTAGCGGTCATGGGGTATCTACTGCAAAAATTCTCGAAGGCATGGGTCCGTTTGGAGTTAAAGCAGGACAGTTTTTAAGATCGAGTGGATTAGTGTCGCGTGAGTTGGAAAAGGAGCTGGATCACTTGCTAGATTCAGCGTTACCTCCTCATCGTGTGAAAATATACGAAGATCTTAAAAAATTCTTTGGAGACTCTTTAGAGTCGGTGCAGTCAGTGAATGAGCTCATAGGGTCTGGATCAGTAAATTATGTTGTTCAAGCTCAAATCAAAAATCCTAAAACAGGTAGAGTGGATCCAGTTGTGATACGTGTTCAGCGTGATTACGTAGAAGGGTTGGTGGCGAATGAAAATGCAGTTTGGCAAGGTGCAATCGAAAAGTTAGGAAAAAGTCCAAACCCAAAAATTAAAAAATTAGCTCTGGTGATCGAAGAGGCTAGAAAATCGACGATGACAACATTAAGCGCTGGAGGAATGGAGCTAGATCTTGGTGTAGAGCGACAAAACTATTCTGCTGCAGTTCGCGCTTATGAGCGAACGCGTGCTGGTTTATCAAGTGAAGCAGAGATCCACGTAGCTCAACCCATCGACGAGCTTCAGCGGTTGATCCCCTCTCAGTATCAATCGCAAGTTTCTGTTTATGAGTACATCGAAAATACGCCCCTAAAGAATGTAGTTGATTCAAAAAAACGTGCAGACCTAGCTCAGTCTATCATTCGCTCAGAAATGAGTGCCTTGCTTGAGGAAGGAGTATTTGATCCAGATGGACAAAGAGGCAACTGGCTTTATGATGAAAAAAAGCATCGTCTTGTTCGCATTGATTACGCGCAGCTCAGGACGCTTACACCCGAAGAAAGAGAGGCGATCCAAAAAACATTGAGTCTCCTTTTGAGACCTAAGCTGAAACAGGAGGACGTGAAGAACATCTCTTCACATCTGAAGCGTATTTTTGTGTTAGAAACTGTCTCAAATGCTGAAATTGAAAAAGCATTAATGCCGATTCTACAGGATGCTAGTTTTCCTGGTTGGAAAGCACCTATGGAAAGATTATTTGTCATCCGTTCAACTTTAGAAAAAAATCTCTCTCAGAAATTGAATCACCAACCTCTTCGTTTGAGAGAGGGGCCTCGTGCAGGGTTTGCAAGCGTGGGTAAAATGATGGGGTATCAGGAGTATATGAATTCGATGAGTTTTGCTCGTTCATTGACAAAAAATTTGGATATCAGCACCTTGGATTTCATTACGGCAGAAGTTCAAGAGAGAGTTCAAAAGTTGGGTAGGTCTTCGTTGTGTATTATGGATAGGATGAAGGGATTGCTTCGTCGTCAGAGAAGATAACCTACCATCTCATCAACACTGTGCCAGACGTTACGCCTGCGCCAAAAGCATCCAGCATGACAACATGTCCAGACTTAATTTTTCCTGAACGAACGGCTTCATCTAAAACAGAAGGCACAGTGGCAGATGAAGTATTAGCGTAGCGATCAATGTTGATTAAAACTTTATCCATCGAAATACCCACACGCTTGACTACTGCTTCGATAATTCGCAAATTCGCTTGGTGTGCGATAAACCAATCCACGTCTTCGATAGTCATTTGATTTTCTTTTAAAGCTTTGATCGCAAGGGATGCCATTGCTTGAGTAGCGTACTTGTACATCTCTTTGCCCTTCATCTGCATTTTGCCTGAGCCCTTTTCATATATTTCTGGAGTCATCGGCAATTTCGACCCGCCAGCCTCAATGTGCAAGAGTTCCCATAGAGTGCCATCAGAGCCAAGTTGAGTATGTAGAATCCGGTGAGGAGAGTCTGCAGACGTTTTTTCAACCACGGCTGCACCTGCACCATCTCCGAATAAGATGCAAGAGCTACGGTCTTTCCAGTTCGTAATAGTGCTCAGTACATCGACGCCTACGACTAAAGAAGTTTTCACATTGCCTGCACGAATGGCTTGATCGGCCATAGCGACTCCGTAAACAAATCCAGAACAAGCAGCATTGATGTCGACCCCCCAAGCATTCTTTGCTCCTAGTTTCATCTGTAGCCAGCAAGCCGTGGATGGAATGAAAGTATCCGGTGTGCAGGTTGCATAAATAATTTGATCAATATCCTCAGCTCGTTTGCCTGCCATTTCTAGGGCTTGAAGAGAAGCTGTGTAACCTAAACCAGAGTTTGTTTCTGCTGCATTGCCGTGTTCGCTGATTCGTCTTGCTTTGATCCCTGTGCGCTCTTGTATCCATTCGTCGTCAGTGTCGATGATGGATTTTAGATCATTATTGGTCATGATCTTTTTTGGAAAAGCCATGCCGGTTCCAGTGATTCGGGATGCGGTTTGTGATTTCGACATGTTTGGCCTCTTTTATAATTTCGAAAGAGCTTCTTCAAGCTTTTCTACATATCTGCTTTTTAATGCGGTTTGTGTTCGAAGCACAGCATTTTTTATCGCTCTTCCATCGCTTCGTCCATGACCTATAAAGGTATAACCTGCAACTCCTAGTAAAGGAGCGGCCCCATATTCAGCATAGTCGAGTTTACGTTTCAAACGGCGCAATACTCCTGTTGAGAGAGCTAAGCCGATCGTGTTGAATAAATTTTTTTTCGCTTCTTGCTTTAGCAAAGTAATAACCGCCGAACCTAGGCCTTCTAGAGATTTCAATAAGGTATTTCCCACAAAACCATCACAGACGACAACGTCAACTTGGCCTTTGAAAATTTCTTTGCCTTCAACATAACCCAGGAATTGAAAATTTTCTAATTTCTGTGGCAGCTTCTCCATCAGTTCATAAGTCGCACGTGTGAGATCATTGCCTTTGGTTTTTTCTTCACCGTTAGAGAGAATTCCAACACGAATAGGACCTTCTCCTTTTTTTTCAATTTGTGCATAGATTGCACCCATGATGGCAAAATCTCTGAGGTGTTCAGGTTTGCAGTCAACGTTAGCTCCTACATCAATGAGAACGCATCCATTAACTGAAAGAGTAGGGAGCTTGACTGCAATGGCTGGGCGTTCAATTTTTGGAAGTCGCCCCATGTGGAGCATCGCTGAAACCATCATGGCGCCTGAGTGACCTGCACTTAAAAATGCAACAGGATCTGTTTTTGAATTTTGATAACCTTCCGCTGCTAGTTGGCTTCCAATATTGATCGTAGCTTTGGTTTTTGTACGAACCGCTTTGACGGAGTCTTCCATCTCAATGTTTTCATCAGAATGTACAACTTGGATTTTACAGCCAGAGGAAGTTTTTCCGCTCTGAATGGCTTTTTTGAGTTCGGAAAAACGACGTTTTTTTAATGTCGCTTCGAGTTTGGATTGGTCGCCCACCAAGACGAGCTCGCCTTGGGTTTCTGCTAGAAAATGAAGCTCATCTAATGCTCTAGAAACTCCATCTACAACTGCAAGCGGAGCTCGATCACCGCCCATGAAGTCTACGATGAGTTTCGGCATGGGTGAGAGATTAAGCTTGAGCTGCTGTTACTTCTTTGATCTTAGCTGGAAGAACTTTTTTCCCTGCGTACATTCCGCAAGCACAAATGGAATGTGGACGTGTGGGTTCATTGCAGCTGGGGCAAGTCATGATCGTTGGTTTGTCTAAACGATTGCCTCCCGCAAAGCGGCGCATATTTCTTCTGCTTCTTGATACTTTCTTTTTAGGAACTGCCATTTTTTTCTCCTTGTTCTCTATACCTCAAAACTTCATTCCACCTAAAGCTGAAAAAGGGGTAGATCCCTTTATTTTTGAACAGGCACACCTGCCTTTGTTCAAATCTGCCCCACAATTGGCACAAATCCCCTTGCAATCGTCCTTACAGAGGGGTTGGAAGGGGATTTGAAGCCTTAATTGTTCTGAAATAACGTCGCCTAATTCAATATATTCGCTTTTAAGATAAGTAATATCCAAATCGACCTCATCGTCAGCTGCATAATCATGGGCGTGGCGAGCTTTGCCATGGTTTTGGTCCAATCCTGCATAGGCTACGTCTTGGCTAAAGAGAGATTTAAACTCCATGTTGCAAGCAAGGGGGAACGGCGTTGCACAGCGGCTGCAAAGAAGCTGAAGTGTGGTTTCAATATCTCCTGAAATAACAACTACTTGGTCAACTTTTTGAAGATTCATATGAGCTTCAATTTTACGGTCTGAAGGCGCCTGCTTTTCTTCGTCTACTTCTGCGACTGCTTCTACGATCCATGGGTCATTTTCTGTGAAATGGAACTCGGATTGTTCTGTTCCAATTTCATGCAGATAGATTTTCATTTCATCTAACTAAATGGAATATGCTTTTGAGTCAAATAAACTCTAGACCCCTTAGAACTATATGTATAGTTCCAAGCGACCTGGCGTTTCTGGAGAACTTTGGATGAAATACCTAGAGCTGCTAGAGGCGCGGTGGTGATGTTTCTGAGAGTACTTTTCAGAAGTTTTTCAATCGGCTGGCGGGTTCTTTGTGCTTCGTTTTGAATCCATTGAATATAAGTCTCTGTTAAAACAGATCCTCCTCCTGCTAAGGCTCCGTTGGGAGTGCGGCTCGCACCTCTGGAAAGGCTAACATTGAGTGGACCAAAGCGATGAATGCTTTCAGCTTGAGTTGCACCAGCAGGAGTACAGTCAGAAATAAAACAAATTTTGTGAGGAGAATGAATTTGCCTGGTCCATTGAATGAGTGCTGGGTGAACATGCTGACCATCGATAATCAGCTCTAAAAAAATATCTTGATGGCCCAAACTTGCTCCTAAAACACCTGGATTTCTGTGATGAAATTTTAAAGCATTCCAAGCATGAGTGACAGATGAAAACCCCGATTGTATAGCTAAAAGAGCTTGGGATTCTGTAGCTTGAGAGTGTCCCATGGAGAGAGTGATTTTGTTTTTCTTAGCCCATGTTCCCAGTTGTTCGAGTTGTGCAGGAGTAAGAAGCTCTGGGGCTAGGGTTAGAATTTTTAGTGTTTTCTGGCTGATTTCCCAGAGCTGAATGAGGTCCAAAAAGCGGTAAGGGCGGAGAGATTTTCTGGGGTGAGCACCACAGCAACCAGGATGAATAAAGGGGCCTTCTAAGTGGATGCCTAAGGGAATGGCCCCATTGAATGAACCGGAACGAATCCATTGCCCAAGTTTTCTGACGGCTTCCAAGAGTGAGTCCCAATCTGTTGATAAAGTGGTAGGACAAAAACCAGCTACCCCTCTTTTCCAAAGAAGCAGCGAAAGTTTGTTTAAATCTTGTGCAGAGGCGTTCATGAGGTCAATTCCAAAGGCTCCATGAAAGTGTAGGTCGACCGGACCAGGAGTTTGGAGGGTTTTAGTTTGTTTTTTCTTGACGGCGCTGAGATGGCGTGGCACCCAACAGAATTAACATGGCAAAGAAGGCACAAGCAAGAAAACAGTCGGGTAAATCTTCAAAACTAGCTCCTAAGGTTGCTAAAAAAGCAGCTGTTCCCAAAAAAGCTGCTCCAATGAAGGTTGCTGCTTCTAAAAAGGCAGTTCTGACACCAGCAACTCCTCCCGCTAAGAAGGTGGGTAAAGCCGCAGCAGTTCCACAGGCTTTAGCTAAGCCCTTGCTCCAGAAAGCTCCAGTGAAAGCGCCTATTCCCAAAGCTCCTATTGCAGCTAGACAACACTCTGCTCAGGATCCTGAGTCGGTATGCAGAGAAGTTGCTTGTGAGGGTTTATCGACAACGGCTGGATACTGCCGATTGCATTACATCAAGAATTGGAAAAAGATTAAGCGCAAAGAGCTTATTCTTAAGGAAAAGAAACTCAACCAGTATATCGAGGAGTTGGTCGCAAAATACCCAGACAAATATATTGAAGCGATTCGACAAGATTTAGCTAGCGATCGTGACTTTGCAAAAGTAATTACGGATCTAGATTTAGACGAATCAATTGATGATTTTGATGTTGAGGGTGAATCCGTTGATGCGGTGATTGATAACATCAAACGTGAGTTTGATGATGAAGGGGATGCGTTTTAGTGTTTTTTAGGTTTCCCGGTCACAAATAATTTTTCAGCTTCTTCTTGGTTTTGCTTTTCTAGTTCTTTTAAACCAGGGTCATTTTTACTAAGCCAGTCATCTGCCATGAGGTCTAAGTCAGGATTAGATTTATCCACAAGTAAGTGAATCTTAAATCGTCCTACTTCCATTTCTGTCCACTTAAAGGGAATGTCCTCCAAAGCAGAAAGTGATTCAGCCAAAACTTGCTCGAGCCTTTTAGGATGTTTGGTTTCAAAAAGGTAGCTGAAGACAGATCCGATAGCATCGACAGACGCGCCCAGAAGATCTTCTGCAGTGGGTGAACTTGCCTTAGGATCATAGTCAGAACTGGCATATGCGGTGGTTGCTCCTAATTGGTCTCCTGTAAAAAGGGAGATGGCTAGAACTATTTCGCTTGGATAGATCATCCCATAGGCTTTGAAACCCGCTTGCGATTTAGGTTTCAGTTTTTTTATGGCTTTGAGGCCAGTATCAAAGTTCGATGAGAAAACTTCGGAGACCATTTTTAAGTAATCGACTGGAAGCGCGCTGCCCTTGGTTTGATGTTCTTTGCGTGAGTTCATTTAAATAATTCCTTGTGGGAGGTTTTCAATCCGAGGCAACTCCTCTAAATGTAGGGTGAGAGATTTTTCTTTTCCATTACGATTGATTTTTGCTGTGATTTTATCTTTGGGTCGGTGTTTTGCTAAAATCACTTCAACGTCGCCTAATGAGTTGACCACTTGTCCTTCTACTTCGACTAAAATATCTCCTTGTCTCATTCCAGACTCATAAGCTGGTCCGTTATCGGCGAGATCGTAGATGAGCACCCCTTTGGAAAGTGACAAGCCATAATGTCTTTGAAGTTGGGGGGTAATTTGGTCTGCCATCACTCCTAGCCAAGGACGTGGGACTCTGCCGTAGCGTTTGAGGTCTTCTAAGACTTTTTTAGCATCGTTGATAGGAATAGCCATTCCCACACCTGCGCTTTGGTTAGTAGAAGAAAGAATCATACGATTAATCCCAATGACTTCGCCTTTGAGATTAAAGAGAGGGCCTCCGCTATTGCCTGGGTTGATGGCGGCATCGGTTTGAAGATAATGATCGAAAGCTCCACGGCCGATCGAACGATCTTTGGCACTGATGATTCCTGCTGTGACCGTGTGATTGAGTCCGAAAGGATTGCCAACTGCAAAAACATGTTCTGCGACTCGAACTTGATCGGAATCTCCAAGTTTGACGGGTTTTAAGTCACTCGGAGTTTTTTTGTTTTTGTCTCGAATCTGAAGAAGTGCAATGTCAATCTTGGGATCAAGGCCAACAATTTTTGCAGTAAATTGTCTTTTATCTAAGAGTGTAATCATCACTTCGTCTGCATCATGAACCACGTGTTCATTGGTAAAAACATAGCCATCTTTATCGAGAAGAAAACCAGAACCGAGTGACGTGTTCGCACGCTCTACAGGAATCCCACGAAGTCTTAGAAACTCATCCCAACCAAAGACGAGTTTCTTGATCACGGTGATCGAGCTGATATTGACAACTCCGTTGCCAACGGATTCGACAATATCAGGAAGCGAAGATCCAGTCGGAAGGGGGGGCGGAGTGCCAGCATAGGAAGAAAATGATAAAATGAATAAAGTAGATGTAATCCAACGTTTTATTTTGAGTTTCATCATATATTAGGGAGAATATTTAATATTTTCGCGAAAGATAGGCAAGCTACTTCTTCATCGCAGTTTGAGTCGAAGCAGTCGTGACTGGAAACTTGGATTGTAATACAATCGGTGAAATTTCTCGTGACTCTGGTTTCTCAATTTTCCAGAGGTTGTCGACTTTTTTCAGATAAAAAATGACTTTGTAGAAAGGTACAGGGGGCTGCATCTTGGCACCATTGGCATCGCCTATACCTAGAAGTTCATAGTCGACTTCGACTTGCGCTTGATTGCCTGCATTTTTGAGAACACGGACATGGTAGTCCTTGGCAATGTAAAATGAATCTTGCTGGGGGGATTCTTTCCAGAGTGTATAAGCTTTTCTTTCGATGTCTAGCAAACCTGACCAAACGAAGCCAGAGGCGTCTCGAGCGCAGTAATAATTCACCACTTCTTCGGGTGTTTTAAAGGTATTACGGACGCGTAATCGTTCATGAGATTCGGTACTAGCTTGGGTGAAGAGAGGCATCAAACTGCACATCAAGATGAGAATTTTTTTTATTTTCATTAGAGTTTTGCGATTTTAAATTTACATGCCCTGTTCTGTGTGGGTTTGAGCCTTAGCCCCATGAGCCCTATGCGTGGACGTCGATTGGGGGCGTCAGATGGGTCAATGGAAACAGAAAAAGTAGTTTGTCTGACTGTCCCTGCGCTTTGAGAAGCATCCATCACTTCGGCCATCATATTGTTCGGGTTGTAAGATTTTACGATAAACATATGACCTGCGGGATCCCAAGGGAGACGATAGACCAGAATGTCTCCTGGGATGAGAATTTCTCCTTCATAAAGATTGACTGGGATGAAAGCTTCGGCAGTTTCACGAATAAGTTTGGCCTTTTGTGCAGGATATTGAGGAGGGTTCGGGAAGTAGCCGCGCTTTTTATAAATCCACATGGTTCTAAAGTCTAAAGTTGTGAAATTCGCCTTTCTTACATCGGGCGGTAGAAGTGCGCTGACGAATGAGGAACAGTCGGTTCCTGATTTTCCTCCCCCGAAAAGATAACCATTGTGAAGAATCGCAACACTTTTTGAAGATCCGTCTTGAAGCTTAAAAGACTTAATTTCGGCGAGTTTCAGCTTTGAGCTGCTGAGAATTTTTTTCTGTTCCTCTTGAGGCAAGCCGTTGAACATCAGGAGTCTATCCGCTAATGCTTCTGATGTCGTGGCTTGGGTTTTTGGATCATCTGCTGCTGGGAAAAGATCTTTTAGCCCAGGTGTACGTGCTAAGGGGTGATCTTTAGGCGAGAGTAAATCTTGAAATAGGGTGAGTCCTTGTGAGGGTTTCTTGCTGAGATCCTCAGCTAGAATTTCTTTTGCGGCTAGAGCTTTGTCATAAGCGTTCATGTAAAGATTTTTGAACCTTGCGAGATCTCCGGTTTCGAGATCTGACTTGCCTTTGTCTAAAATTTTAATTGCCTCAGAAAGTGTGTCAGAAGCGCGATTGATGTGTTCTTGGAATTGGCTTTGGTTCAGGTTTTTGTAGTAAGAGCTAACATAAACTTGGTCATCGGAAGCTGCATTTTTCAATTCAGCTTGTGCAAGTTGCGCAGTTTTCAGAAGCTCTTGGCCGTAGATTCGTTGAGCGTAGTCATTTCCAATAGCTGCAATGTTGGCAATCTTTGAGTCTGGGGTAAACGTACGAGGGGTTTGAGGGATTGTTGAAGAGCTTTCACCCGGCTTGCTGGGAACTGCTGCCCGAAAGTCGGATTGTCCCGGGGTTAAAGCCGGGGTTAAAGCAGGAGCGGGAGTGGAAGAAGAGAATTGAGAAGTTAGTTCTTTTCCGATGGTGGAGTTGCCTAAGTTTGTTAGGGCTTCATCTGAAGCCGAACCAAGGATGCCCACTTGAGTACACTTGTTGGAGGTTGAACCTGTCGATGGAGACAGGGGGGCAAGTGGAGTTTTCTTATTCACGTAAAACTGCATTCCGTTTTGATATACAGGGAAAGTTTGTGTGCCTTGACCTGGAAAATTTATTGCTACAGCGCCTTGTTCGCTCACTCCTGTATCGTAACCAATAAAAGTGCCTTGAACTGGATTTTCAGGTGATGCATGGATTGTTTCACCTTTTGGATTAACCAGATCTTGCGTGACAGCAATGGCGTTTACACCTTCTACTGCATGTAGAGGTAGGGTGGCTGTAAAAAAAGCCGCGACAATATAGAATCCAGTTTTTTTCGTTCCCACCGTTAAGCCCAGAGTAAACCCCCTTCTCTAGGATTGTTACATACGTACTTACTTAACTACTTACTTAGTGTAGCTGATTTTTCGTCAGTTCTACATTCTCCTTCATAGGTATCGCCAAAATGATCTTTTACATGTTTTGAAGCGCTTGCCATGACGGCTTGAGTATAAGCCCCATAGTCCTTGAATAGGTTTAAGTCTTTTTTGCAATCCTGACTTCCTGTGACGAGAGCAAAAGCAAGAGTGTAACAGCCTAAATAACGCAGACCTTGATCGGGTTTGCGAAAATCAGGACAACTCCTTCTAGCTTCTGCTTCACAGTATTTTTTAGCGTCTGAAGCTCCGAATTGAGCGTCGTCTAAGCATCTTCTAAAAGCCGGATCATACTTGGACTCGAATTGGTTTTTGTATCGAGTCATGGCTTTTGCTAAAGCAGGAAGTGCTTCCATAAAGCCTTGAACGCAACATTTGAGTTCATGTGATTTTTTGGGGTTATTTTTGTAATCTGTGCAAGCGCTGCGATCTCCTCGATTGGGAGCGTGCGTGACTTGATCCTCTTTAGGTAAGCTGCCCATATCAAGACTGATTTCAATTGCAAAACGTTGACCGGAGAGACCTTGTTTGTACCCTTTTCTCCAGATTTCTTCTGTGCAACCGGCTTCTAATTTTTCAGGTTTTTTATTGAGAATTTTTTGCCACTCTGATTTTTCTAAGTGTTTCCCTAGATCCAAAGGATATGCATCGTCGCTGAATAGTCCTAACCCTTCTGCGGTCTGAGAAATATTTCCATTTGCATCCCTCGTCTGTTGAATCTCTCCATTTTTATCTCTGATGATATACGAATTGTTTTCTCCGTTATATTTTGCTTCAAATTTGACCCCTACAAGGACTCCGTCCTCGTTGATATAGGAGATTTCATATCCATCTGGGGATGCGACTTCTTCAATTTGGGTGATGTTTTTATAAGGGCCTTTGATTTCCCCGTTCCTCAGTGAACGAAAATAAATCTCTCCACGCCCATTTTTCATAATCTCAAAAGTTTTATATTTTTTCTTGCTGCTGCTTGTGTCAGCAGACGAGGATAGAGCAACAAAAAATGAAAATATCCCAAGACCTAAAAATAAGATCTGTGCCGGTTTTTTCATGAATTTTAAATCCTCTCCCCAATCCAGTACTTTTGTTGTCTTATCTATAATAATACGGTGCATCATATTGATCCGCAAGGGTTATTTATAGTTTATTTTATTAGTCAACTACTGGATTTCTTTATAGAATTTCCACCCCCAAACAGGATATGAAAATCAGACAGTTTTATCAACCCTGAAGGAGAGCAAAACATGCGTGAAGTAGTGATCGTTGGAATGGCCCGTACCCCGTTTGGTAGTTTTCAAGGAGCTTTATCAAGCGTCCCTACTGTTAAGTTAGGTAGTATTGCAATCCAAGGTGCGTTGAAGAATGCAGGAGTAAAAGCTGACCAGGTTTCAGAAGTTATTATGGGTAATATCCTGATGGCCGGTGAGGGCCAAGCTCCAGCCAGGCAAGCTGCGATTTATGCAGGAATTTCTAAGTCTGCTCCTGCTATGACAATTAACAAAGTTTGTGGAAGTGGAATGAAAGCGATGATGTTAGGGGCTCAATCCATCATGTTAGGAGACAGCGAAGTCGTCGTAGCAGGCGGAATGGAGAATATGTCGCTTTCTCCTTATTTACTTCCTCAAGGTCGTGCAGGATATCGCATGGGTCATGGACAAGTTTACGACTCAATGATTATGGACGGACTTTGGGATCCTTACAATAACCAGCACATGGGTAATTGCGCTGAGCTTTGTGCAAAGGAAAAGAGTTTTTCGCGTGAAGCTCAGGATGCCTACGCGATTGAAAGTTTTAAGCGTGCGCAAGAAGCACAAAAGTCAGGGAAGTTTAAAAGCGAAATCGTTCCTGTCGAAATCCAAGGCAAAAAAGGTGAAGTCACTAAAATCGATATGGACGAAGGCCCTTCGAAAGTTCAGTTTGAAAAAATTCCGACATTGAAACCTGTTTTTGACAAAGCAGGATCAGTCACAGCAGCAAATGCTTCGACTATTAACGATGGGGCAGCTGCCGTTGTTTTGATGTCCGCCGATAAAGCCAAAGAGCTAGGACTCAAACCTCTGGCCAGATTAGTTTCCTATGGGACCAACGCACAAGAGCCAGAGTGGTTTACCACAGCGCCTGCTGAAGCAATGAGGCGAGCAGCTAAGAAAGCTAATTGGGATATGAAGTCCATTGACTTGTTCGAAGTCAATGAAGCGTTTGCAGTGGTGGCTATGGCAGCTCAAAAAGATCTTTCAATTCCGCATGAGAAACTGAATGTTTGGGGAGGGGCAATTTCTTTAGGGCACCCGATTGGTGCTAGCGGATGTCGTATTGTGATGACCTTGATCTCTGCGCTTCGGGATAAGAAATTAAAAAAAGGTTTAGCAGGAATTTGTATTGGTGGTGGTGAAGCTACAGCAGTTTGTGTGGAAGCACTATGAACAAAATTGTCCGAGATGCAGATGAGGCTGTAAAAGGTGTTTCTGATGGGATGACTTTGGCTTTAGGTGGTTTTGGTCTCTGTGGAATTCCAGAAAACTGTATTGCAGCTCTAGTCCGTAATGGATCAAAAAATTTAATCTGTATCTCAAATAATGCCGGAGTTGACGATTTTGGGATTGGTCTTATGTTACAAAAGAACCAAGTCAAAAAAATGATTTCCAGCTACGTGGGAGAGAATAAACTTTTTGAAACTCTTGTGCTTTCAGGAGAACTTCAAATTGAGCTGACCCCTCAGGGAACTTTAGCTGAGAAGCTTCGTGCAGGTGGTGCAGGGATTCCCGCATTTTTTACGCCTACCGGGGTTGGAACATTGGTAGCTGAAGGCAAAGAGGTTCGTGAGTACGATGGAAAAATGTATGTTTTAGAAAGAGCTCTTAAGGCCGATTTTTCATTCGTAAAAGCATGGCGTGGAGATGCAATGGGTAATTTGATCTATAGGAAGACTGCCCGAAATTTTAATCCTATGATTGCGACGGTTGGGAAGGTTTCGATTGCAGAAGTGGAAGAGCTTGTTCCTGTGGGTTCGATTGATCCGGATCAAGTTCATACACCGGGGGTTTATATTCATCGAATTTTTCAGGGTAAAAATTATGAAAAAAGAATTGAAAGAAAGATGCTGAGGCACTGATATGGCGCTCACACGAGAACAGATCGCACAAAGAATTGCTCAAGAAGTAGAACATGGATTCTATGTGAACTTGGGAATTGGTATCCCTACATTGGTAGCAAACTACATTCCCAAAGGGACATCTGTAGTTTTTCAGAGTGAAAATGGACTTTTAGGTCTAGGGCCTTATCCCACTGAAAATGAAATGGATGCAGATCTGGTGAATGCTGGGAAAGAAACTGTGACAGCCATTGCGGGAGCTGCGTTTTTTTCTACGGCGGATTCTTTTGCGATGATTCGAGGTGGGCATATTGACTTGACAGTGCTTGGCGCGATGGAAGTGGATGAAAAAGGAAACATTGCTAATTGGATGATCCCAGGAAAAATGATCAAAGGAATGGGTGGAGCGATGGATCTAGTTGCAGGAGCAAAGCGAGTGATCGTAGCCATGCAACATGTAGCCAAAGATGGTTCGAGCAAGGTCCTTCCGAAGTGTGATTTGCCTTTGACTGGAGTAGGCGTTGTAAAAAGGATAGTCTCTGAGTTAGCAGTAATTGATGTCACTCCGAGCGGGTTAAAACTGGTAGAACGAGCTCCTGGAGTCAGCGTAGAAGAAATTCGTAAAGCCACTGCTGCTCGGCTTGAAATACCGGCAAATGTACCTGAGATGAAGTTATAGGACTTATTTTGCAGCGACAGCTTCTTTTTGAGCTGCGATCGCTTGCGCTTCAAGATTTGCCTTCAACTTAAGATCTTTTTTGAAAGCTTCGTTGTTTGCTTTGTTATTGAGTGCTTTGAGTAATAAAGCAGAAGAGTTTTTGATTTGTTTTGAGCAGCGGTCGCTAAACCCTTTATAACTTCTAAAATTTTTATCGCTCTCCGCGTGTTTTGCAAGATGAGTGAGTAATTCAGAGTCTGATTTAGATTGTTCAGCTTGGGTGAGGTGTGAGCATCGTGCAAAACTATGAGCTTTGGCCTCGATTGCGTTGACTTCTGCTGCATGTTTTTTGAATTCAGCACGATCACTCTTGTTGGAGGCTTTTCCTTTTGCGACAGCCTTAAGATAATATCTTGCTTCATTGACGTTTTTATTAACGTTTTCAGCCCATTTAGAAATGAGCTCTGCATCGAGACTTTGATAAAGTTTAAAGTTCTCATCTAGTCTTCTGAGATTGTCTCGAGCAGCTTGAATATGACCTTCAATCTTCTTATCTAAAAAAATGACAGCACTATGTTCATCATGTTTTGTTTCGGCATGAGCTACAAAACTAAGAGTTAAAAGGCTTCCAATAATGATATTCATTTTTTTCATTTTAAATTTCTCCTGAGTATTAGGGCGTTGCTGAATTCGAAACGCCTGCGGGTTTGAATTGTACGTCTATCGAGTCATCGCCGATGAGCTTAGCTGATCCGTGAAGTTCAATCATATAACCTGAAGCATTGTTCATGTTTGTTGGCCAATCAATCAAAGGGACGTTGTTTTGAAGTCCAACATAGGTCCAGCCATTGTTTGCATCTTGTGGGATATTGGCTGATTGGCTGGTGTCTCCATTTAAAAATTTGGTGACTTTAATCGTGTTGACATTGGGTTCCTGTGCCAAGGTGACGTATCTTTGTCTGAAACCTAATCGTGTTGACTGAAGTTGGCTTGCAAGTTGGTCTAAAACAGAACCAACAGATTGCTGACAAATATTATATTGTCCACCGCCTAAAGTCGCTGCCATCTGATTGTAGCGTGTACCTAAATATGCAGGTCCACCTAAGCAACCATAGTCATAAGGGTAGCCGCGTAAAGTTTGTTGAGAGACGACTGAAAATAATTTTGTCATCCCAGGAAAAAGTTTAATATTTTGAAATTGGGCTTGGTAATAAGCAAGACTGGAGGCAGCGGTCTGAGCGTAAGGAACGCTGACACCGTCTTTGGTGCAACTTCCAGGAAGAATGGATCCTGCAGAAAGTTGCTCTGCTGGGGCAAGGTATCCATCGCTTCTTTGGCAATAAGTTACGCCTGAAGTGTCATTTCCGTTGCTCATGACAATCAAAACTAGAAGAGCATCGGGTCTTAAAAAATTTGTACCGTTTGAGCCAGAAGAGCTGTCATAAAGTGTTTTTCTTATTTTTTCGAATCCAGGCTCTTGTCCGTTATTGAAGCTATTGAGATCTGTTTGAGTTAAAAACCCAGAATAATTTAAAAGTGTTCTAAAAGCGGTTGCCGTAATGGTACCAGGCGCGCCAGCTACGGCTCCGGGATATGGAGATAGCCATTGTGAACCCCAGTTACTATCGTACTTAGATCCAACGACTTGGGTGATGTTGCGATCACTCGTGAGGGGGATCGTAGCAAAATGGTAGTCCCAAGCTTTGTTGTTTTCGAGCTTAGATAAGAACGAAGTGGTTTGACTAGCGATTGAAGGATAGATCTCCTTAATTGATCCAGAATCATCTTCAGCTAATAGGATATCGACTTTAGCGGGGATAGTGAAAGTTCCTGCTGAAACTTTCAGTGATGATGTTCCAACGACGAACGCCTGTCTTCCGCAACCGGCTAATGCAACTGTCAGACCTGCCCACAAAGCCAACCAAAGTAATTGGCGTCTGTGTTTTTTGTTCCGCTCAACTTTCGTCACCACATGGAGAGATTTTCTCTTCCATGTAGCAGCAAGTGCAGAAGCGGGCGCTCGCGTTGTTCTAAAAGAACTTTTTAAGTGTTTCTTCTCTGCTTTCACGTTTAGATACTCCACTCCTCGGGTTGATCTATCGCAAGGGGAGTGCCAAAACTGACACTCCTGATGTGAAATTTAAATTTTATTTGATTTTAATGGGTTAGCTAGGTTTTGAAGAAATGAGTTTAAGCTGTGGCTGCATAAAACTAGTCTAAATGACAGTAGATTGTCTAAAGCGTAGACAGGGGGAGATCAGAGGCCAATATTCACCGGAGCAAAACTCTGTGAAGCTGATCCGTTTTGTAGAGCTTGTCCCCAGCATTTAACAGCGCCACTTAAAGTGAGTCCGCAGCTATGAACTACGCCAACACTCACTTGAATAAAACTTTCTGAAGCGACTGAAATAGAAATAGGAATCAGGCTAAATGGAGTGATCGATGTATCGGCACCTGATTTGCCTTGGAAGTTATCTCCCCAGCAAAGAATTTTATTGTTTCCTCCATTTTGGTTGATGCTGCAAGTTGAGTAAAACCCTGCACTGATTTGCTCTGCGCTGAGTAAGCCTCCTCCATTATCTAAAACATCTGTGGGTCCTAAAAAGGGAGCTGAAGTATTGGTCTGAGATCCATTGCCGAGTTGTCCTGAAGTATTATCTCCCCAGCATTTTACATGATGAGCACGCGTGACTGCACAAGTATGGTAGGCACCGCTGCTGATTTGAATAGCGTTGTATTTTAATCCCGGTACTTCGACGCTATTGGGGTAGCTGACATTGTAACTGATTCCTAGTTGTCCTGCGTAGTTGCCTCCCCAGCACAAAACTGAGCCGGTGTTTTGTAAAGCACAGGTGTGACTCACACCACTGCTGATCTGAACAACATTGTCAATCGGAGTGATTAAATCTACAGGAACGTTACTTTGATATGGAGCAGTAAGAGTTACTTTCCCTAGTTGGCTATAGAAATTATTACCCCAGCAGCGAATTTTTCCAGATTGAGTCAAGGCACAAGCATGTCTCCCATTGAATCCGACGCTGATTTGTTTAACGGGTTCTGAAAAACCTGTCACGTCTACTGGGACAGAGCTTTGTACGGTTGAATTATTTCCTAATTGTCCAAGATCATTTGCACCCCAGCACTTGATTTGTCCTGATGCAAGTAGTGCGCAAGAGAAGTCAGCCCCGCTGCTCACCTGAATGATGTCGTTGGCGAGTCCTTGAACCAAGACTGGAGTTGCGCTGTCGGTCGTAGAGTTATTTCCTAGTTGGCCTTTTGTGTTAGCTCCCCAACATTTGACATTACCAATGGAAGTGATGGCACAAGTGTGAGCACCACCAGAGGAAAGTCCTGAGAGATGATCTGCTGTTTGAATGAGCGTCCCAGTAAAGGGTTCGGTTCCATCAAGCAAGGTTAGAACGCTGGTGGAGCGATCAAAACAGCCAGTGAGAGTGATAGCTAAACAAGAAAGAATGAAAAAACTATTTCGCGACATAAGTACTATTTTGACTTCTAGCTTGTTGTGGATGGCCAGATTGGTCTGCCACTATATTTTTATGAAGAGTTTCGTTCTCTGCTCGGCGATTGGTTTCTTCCATGGTGAGTTGATGTAAAGTATCAAGATCGCGGCATTTCATAGAACTGTCGTAATCTTGATTGATGGCTTGGTAGATTGAAACAGGATTACCTTCTTGAGCGGTGTGTTTCATATTATATTTAGCAGTTTCCCAATTGATTTCGCCAGCCACAGTGCTCCAAAGATTGGCTAATGGATTCCAAATTTCTAAACCGATAGAACCCAAAACTGTTCCTGCGACTATAAAGGGTTGTGCAGCGCCTTTGAGAGCCGTGCATCCCATGAACTTTGTGAGACCCGCTTTGTTTTGTAAACTCGAAAGATCAGATTGAGAGAGTTGATCGATACCTAGTGTAGAGTATTCGTATTGAGTTACTTTGTTTAAATACTGATCTAAATCCTCTGCCCATGAAGTCTGTGAAAAATTAAGAAGGCAAAATACATAAATTAATTTTTTCATAATAAATCCTTTGAAGTAAGTAGAGCAAGGCGTATGCCAGGCTAAAATCTATTCAGTTTAAATTAAAGAGGGTCTGGAGGTTCTGTGTCTCATCAGACACAGAAACGAGTTGTAACCAGGTGTTTAGAACTTAAACATTTGCCTCAGCGCAGCCACCACAGGGGCACTAAATCCCTGGTAAAAATCTGGATTCATATTAGGAAGAGCGAGTTGTCTGACATACTCGTCGCTCAGGCCTACGATTTCAGCTACTCGATTTTTTCCACCACTATCACGACGTTTGTGATGTTGAGCTACGGCTTGAATGACTGTGGGGTGAATACCAGAAAAGGCGCTCAAAATTTTAGCTCCTATGTCTGGGTGCTGGTCGAAAATTCTTTGATCTTCTGCAGAAAATAATTCTCTATTTTCTGAGTGGAGGTGAGAGGGAAGTGAATTGAGACCTATATCATGTAAAAGAGCGGCCAAACCTACGGTAGTCACAGCCGTATCAGAAGCAAGTTGCAAGGGAATGCAGAGCAAAGCTGCCACGAGTGTTGTACCTAAGACATGATCGACTAATGCAATATCTTTAAGGTACTGGTGAATGAGTTTGCTTTTTTCGCCTTCTTGCTGGCGGATGAAAAATAAAACGTCTTTTGTAAAATCCATTGCGTAATCCATGTTGTGGACGTTCATCCCCTGAAGACGTATTTTTTCTAAAAGATCAGATCCATTGCTGACAATTTGTGAGATTCTTAGGCTTGAAGATGCGCTTTTTGATTTTAAAATTCTTCTTCCGAGTAAATCACAATAAGATAAACAGTTTTCATGGCTAGTTTTTTTGAAATAAAAATGAGTGACTCCTTGCTGGATGTAGTTTTGCGCCCGTTCTGGAGAAAAAGTATCATTCGCTTCACATAATTTTAAAAACCTTTGGTCAGGAGAGGCAAGGTAGATGTCAAAAAAACTTTTTTTTCCTGATAAAAATTCAGATGCGAGCACAGGCAAGTATTCCTGATGAGAAAGGGGTGTGGAAGTTCCCGCCGAAAATTTTTCAAGTGATTCGTAAGAGTGAACAGAGATAAAACGCTTCAGAATTTCGGAATATGTGATCGGTTTGTTGACCATTCCATGAACTGCAATTCGATGGAGTTCTTCATCAGACATGACGGGAAGTGCAGGGGAGTTTAAGAGATAAATCGGAGTCCCTGGGCGGAGCTTATGGGTGAGGTGAATCATACGAATACCGCCTGGGTGTCCTAATAATGGATGAATAAAAATCGCTGCAAAACAAAGATTAGAATTTAGCAATGCGTCTTGAGCTTCATGACCGGTAGAGACAAGTAAGGCTGGAAAAGAGGAAAAGGCGGGGTCATTTTGTAAAGACCGCAGAAAATCTCGATCTGAATCCATTATGAGAACTGATCCACGCACGTCCAGATATCCCCTTAATAATAATGGTACATAGCGTTAATAATGAAGTCAAGCTGACAAAAGGCGAGGTTGGTGTAATGAGTTGTGTGTAAAAGCAAA